>Ga0182024_10000034_pt1 | contig 231773 bp, 212 predicted proteins | sample P32metaG_FD_120480 | JGI IMG/M metagenome (GOLD analysis project Ga0182024, IMG submission 120480) | Permafrost microbial communities from Stordalen Mire, Sweden - P3-2 metaG (Illumina Assembly) | ecosystem: Environmental > Terrestrial > Soil > Wetlands > Permafrost | place: Sweden: Stordalen... | reverse complement strand
GATGCCGACGATGTCGTCCCGCCGGCGGACCATGTCGTTCCACCAGCAGTCGCGGATGTTCTTCTTCAACTCCGCGCCCAGGGGGCCGTAGTCGAAGAACCCGTTGAAGCCGCCGTAGATCTCCGAAGAGGCGAAGACGAACCCGCGCCGCTTGGCGAGGGAGACAATGGCGTCCATCAGGGGAGCGGGGGCCGGGGAGGAGGACATGAGGAGGGGAGGAGGCGGAGGCCTGGGCGGAGGAAAAGGGCACGAGTCAATCGCGCGGCCCGGTGGCGGTCAATTCTAGGGAGTGTGTTCGAACGGGGTTTGAAGACACTCCCTGGGCCGAATCCAGAGGGGAAAACCGTTTTGGCTCGAAACCCCCGGACGTTCCCGGTGTCCTACAGTTTATGACCTCCCGAGGCATTATCGGTATCTTGCGGGTATTGAGCTGTTTAGCACTGACGGCCGGCAGCGGCCTCGCCGTGCGGGCGAAGGATAAGGACAAAGCCCCGCCCTCGCCGCTCAATCTGCAAGTGGACAGCACCCCGATCAACCGGGACTCGGACGAGCGCCTCAGTTACGCGCCGATCGTCAAGCACGCGTCGCCGAGCGTGGTCTATGTGTACTCCACCAAAAAGGTGCGCCGGCCGGACATGTCCCAACTTTTTAACGATCCAATGTTTCGGCGCTTCTTCGGGCAGCCGAATCAGAATCAGGACCAGGGCGGCGAGGGCGGCGATCAGGATGGCAATGGGGGTGGCGGCGGCAACGGCGGGGGCAATGGCAATGGCAATGGCGGCGGTGGTGGCGGCGGCGGCGGCGGCGGTCGCGGCAACCGCGACGACGGCCACGGCGGCCGGTTCGAGAAGCAAACCGGGCTGGGTTCGGGCGTCGTCGTGTCCGCCGACGGTTACATCCTGACCAACAACCACGTGGTGGACGGGGCCGACGACATTCAGGTGAAATTCGGCTCCCCCCAAAAGGAATACAAAGCGACCGTGATCGGCCGCGACACCGAGGCCGACGTGGCCGTGCTCAAAATCGACGCCACAGGGCTCACCCCGGCGGTGCTGGGCGACAGCGACCAGCTTCAGGTCGGCGACACCGTGCTCGCGATCGGCGACCCGTTCGCCATCGGCCTCACCGTCACCCGCGGCATCGTGAGCGCCCTGGGCCGCAACAATCTCAACATCGAATCCTTTGAGGACTTCATCCAAACCGATGCCCCGATCAACCAGGGCAACTCCGGGGGCGCCCTGATCGACGCCATGGGCCGGGTGGTCGGGATCAACACCGCGATCTACAGCGCCAACGGCGGGTCCAACGGCATCGGCCTGGCGATCCCGATCAATCTGGTGCGCTCGATCGCCCAGCAGCTGATCAACACCGGGCACGTGGCGCGCGGGTTCCTCGGCGTGCAGTTGCAGGAGCTCAATCCCGATTTGGCCGAGCAGTTCGGCAGCAGTTCCGGCGCCTTGATTTCGGACGTCCGCGCGGGCACACCGGCGGAAAAGGCCGGGGTGAAGAGCGGCGACATCATCACGAAGATGGACGGCAAGACCGTGGTCGACTTCCAGCAGTTGCGGCTGGCGATTTCCGAACTGCCGCCGGGCACCGCGGTGACCCTGGACTATATCCGCGATGGCAAGCCCGGGACGGTGAAAATCACTCTGGGCGAACTGCCGGCCCAGAACCTCGCCGGCGGCGACAACGGCTCCGGCCATTCGGACGAGGGCGTGCTGAACGGCGTGGAAGTGGGCGACATCACGCCCGAACTGCGCGAACAGCTGCAGCTCCCGCCCGAGCTCAAGGGCGCGCTGGTCACCGACGTCGATCAGGACAGCGCTTCGGCCCGCGCCGGGCTGGCCAAGGGCGACGTGATTCTCGATTTGAACCGCAAGCCGGTGCACAACGCCGATGAGGCGGTGAAGCTCAGCGACCAGATTCCCGGGCCCAAGGTCGTGGTGCGCTTCTGGCGCCAGGGCGGCAGCCAATTCGTCGTCGTCGACGAATCCAAGAAGTAAGCGTCCCTCAGGTGGCGGCGGCCGGCCGGGCCGGCTGCCCGCCCGCCACGAGGCATTCGCGCACCGCGCGGTCGAACTGCTCGACCGTAAACGGTTTGGTCAGCACCTGGTCGACGTGCAGCTCGGCCAGGGTGTTCAATTCGGGCAGCGGCAGGCGGCCGCTCATCACGAGCATCCGGCCGCCGTAGCGCTGCGCGCGGGCGAGGCCGACCAGTTCGACGCCGCTCATGCCGGGCAGATTCACATCGATCACCAGGAGGTCGTACTCGCTCAGGCGGACCGCGAGGTGCCGCCACGCCTGGGCGCCGTCGGCCACCGTATAGACGCGGTGGCCGCGCCGGCGCAGGACCGTCTCGACGGTGCGGGCGACGAGCGGCTCATCCTCCACCAGCAGCACGTTCGCGGCGGCAAGGCCGGGACCTTCGGCCGCCGGGCGCTCGACCGAAACCGCCACTTCGGGCGCCCAGACCGGAATAAACACATGGATGGTGCTGCCCAGGCCGGGCGTGGACTCGATTTCCACCCGGCCGCCGCCGTGGGTGACCAGATGCCAGACGGTCGCCAGGCCCAGGCCGGTGCCCTTGCCGACTTCCTTGGTGGTGAAAAATGGTTCGAAGACCCGCTCGAGGACATCGGGCGCCATCCCCAAGCCGTTGTCTCGGACGGTCAGGCGCTGCCAGCTTTGCGCAATGCCGCCCGGGCCGGTCTTGCCGACCTCGCCGGCCTCCGCGGGGAGCAGCGAGACGGCGACCTGGATTTTCGGCTGCCAGGCGGGGTCATGGGGCCGGCCGAGCTTGTCCAAGAGGGTGTCCCGGGCATTGAGCAGCAGGTTGATCAGGATTTGGTTCAGATCGGTCCCGTTGAAGTGCAGCGGCGGGAGCCCGGTCGGCACCGCGGTTTCCCAGACGATTCTCCGGTCGACCGTGTGCCGCAGCAGATCGATGCAGCCGCCGACGACCGAGTCGATCCGCACGGCCTGGGACTGGATCTCGGTTTTGCGCCCGAAGGTGAGCAGGCGCTGGGTCAGCTCGGCCGCCCGCTGCGCGGCCTTGGTGATCACCCCGACTTCCGCCTGCAGCTTGGCGTCGTAGCTCCAGTCCAGCTGGATTTCCCCGACCTTGAGCATGATCGGAGTGAGGAGGTTGTTGAACTCGTGGGCGATGCCGCCCACCAGCTCACCCACGGCCCGCAGCTTGCGCGATTGGGCGATTTCCGCGTCCAATTGCTTGCGCGACGTGATGTCCTGGGCGAGGACGCACAGGCGCGGCGGTCCCTCCCCATCGTGAGTCAGCGGGACGATCGTGACCTCAAGCACCCGGCGGTCTTTCGCCCAATGGTCCTCATAGGGGATGATCCAGTTGCCCTTGGGCCGGCGACGCAGCACTTCCTCCAAATGCAGCCGAGGGCCGTCCGCCAGGTCCAGTTCGGCGACCGGCCGGTTGGCGGCGTCGCCGGGCTTGATCCCATACAGGCGCCCGGCTTCGCGGTTGAGCGAGATCAGCTTCGGGCCGGTCGGCTCAATGGCGATCAACGCCATCGCCGTGGGAATATGGTCGTACAGGGCATGCAGCAGGGCGCGCTGGCCGGCCAGTTCGGCCGCCTGGCGCTTCACCTTGTGGAGCAGCCGGCGCTGCTGCAGGTACGCCCAGAGTGCGCCGCCGAAGGCGAGGGCGAGAATCGTGAGGGAATAGGCGATCAACTGCTCGCGGCTAAAGCGCGCCGCATCGAGCCGGCCGAACCATTTGCGGTAGATCTCGTCGAACTCGCCGGTCCGGTGAATGATGGCGAGCCCTTCGTTCAGCTGCCCGAGCAGTTCGGCATCGCCGCGGTGCACCGCGAAGCATTGGCGCACATCGTAGTCGAGAATTGAGGTGCCGAAGAGAACCACATGGCGAATGCCGGCGTGCGCGATGACCGAGACCGCCGTGAGCTGGGAGACGAACGCGGCGACGCAGCTCCCGTCCTGGACTTGGCGGAGAGCGTCTTCGGGCGAAGCCACCTGAACGATCAGGGCCCCGATATGGCGGTCGGCCAAAAACTGGGCGCCCATGCTGTGCTCGCCGATGATGGCGACCCGCTGGCCGGCGAGGTCGGCCAGTTTTTTCACCAGGCTGTCGTCCCGGACGAAAAAGCAGCCCTGCAGCGTCAGGATCGGAACGGTGAAATCCACCGCCGATTCGCGGTCGGGCGATTGGCTGAAAAGCTGCAGCGCATCGAACTCGCCGCGCGCAAAGCGGGCGCCGATCTGGGGTCCAGTGCCGGTTTCCCGCCGGAACTGCAGGTGCATCACCCGCGCCACCGCGTCAAAAGTATCCACCGCGAACCCCTGGAGGGGCTCCCGGGGTCCGGCAAAGGAGTAGGGATAATTGTCTGTGTTCACGCCCACGACCAACAGCGGACGCTGGTGGAGATCCGGCCGCGGTTCGTCCGCCGCCCGGGCTCGGGTCAACCCGAGGCATCCGGCGACGATCAATCCGGCGACGCCAAAGGCTGCCAGCGGAGTGAGTTTCGAGGGCCGGTTGAGATGCACGAACGGGAGAAAAGACGGGCGTTTATGCCATCGGCCCACCACCGAACAAACTGAAATCGCACGGTCTAGGGTATAGTCCCCAGACGAATGCAGCAGCGGGAGCCAAAAAACCGCTTGCCTCGTCCTGCCGGAGCGTGGTGAGTGCCGCTGGTGAAACTGCGATTGGCGGCTGCGGCCGCACCCCGACCCCATGCCTAAGGGCCTCGCGCCAACCCTTTACGGCCGGCTGCCCGACGGCACGGCGATCGAGCGCTACACGCTCCGGAATGCCGGGGGGGCAATTTGCACGGTGATCACCTATGGCGCGATCATCACGGAGGTGCACGTGCCCGATCGGAGCGGAATCTTGGGCGATGTGGTCCTGGGCTTCGACGACCTTGCCGGCTACGTCGCGAAGAACCCGTATTTCGGAGCCGCCATCGGCCGGGTCGGGAACCGGGTGGCCCGGGGCTCCTTCACCCTCAACGGGCAAACGTTTCACGTCCCGGTCAACAACGGGCCCAACTCCCTGCACGGGGGCCGGCGCGGCTTCGACAAGGTCGTGTGGCGGGCCGAGCCGGAATTGCGGCCGGAAGGGCCGGCGATCGTTTTTCATTACACGAGCGCCGACGGCGAGGAAGGGTATCCCGGAAATTTGCAGGTGAAGATGACCTATCTCTGGAGCGACGCAAACGAGCTGCGGATCGATTACGAGGCGACGACCGATCGGGACACGCCGGTCAACCTGACCAATCACAGCTACTGGAACTTGGCGGGGCGCGGCACCATCCTGGACCATGGGCTGATGCTGGCGGCCCGCCGCTACACCCCGGTCGACGCCGACTTGATCCCCGCCGGGCAGATTGCGGCGGTCGCGGGCGGGCCCATGGATTTTACGGTGCCGAAGCCAATTGGGCGCGACCTAAGGCAGCTGCCGGGCGATCCGCAGGGCTACGATCACAATTACGTGCTCGATGGCACCGGACTCGCGCTGGCGGCGCGGGTGGAAGAGTCCGCCAGCGGGCGCCGCCTGGAGATCTTCACGGACCAGCCAGGGGTGCAGTTTTACAGCGGCAATTTTCTCGACGGCTCGCTCACCGGAAAAAACGGGGTGGTCTATCCCCGGCACGGGGGCTTCTGCCTGGAAACCCAGCACTATCCGGACTCGGTTAACCAGCCCCACTTCCCGTCCACGATCTTGCACCCGGGTGAGACCTACCGCACGACGACACGCCACCGTTTTTCAGCGGAGTAGCGGAAGCCCTTAGTCGGCGCGGAGCACGCCCCAGGAGAGATTCTCGATCAGCCAATGGTCGCCGACTTTGGTTTCGGAGACGGTCCACAAACCGATCGTCCGGTGACCGCTGTCCCCATTGGCGTAGGAAAGCGTCGCTTCGATCACAAAATAGGCGCGGGTGCCGTCGATCCGGACAAACCGGGGATCGGCGATTTCCAGGTGTTCATTCGCCGCCTTAAATCCCTTCTGTTCGGCGGCGGTGACGCCGACCTGGCGCTCGTACCAGGTTTCCGCCGCGCCCAGTCCGGACCAGGCATACGGCGCAAAGCTATCGACGATGGTGCCCCGAGCGGCGAAGGCGTCGGCGGGCAGCTTGGGATCCTGGTGGTTGAAGGCGTCGAGGAATTTCTTGAACGGCACCAGCAAGGCAAAGGTGTCCGACGCCGAATCTTGGGCCGCCGCCGGCAAAGCGAGGGCCAGCAGTCCGGCGAGGGGGCGCCAGAGACGGAAAGGACGAAAAGAGGGTATCATACGGTGGGGGGAACACGGGGCGACCGACGCCAGCCCCCGAATGTTCCCGGCCTCGGAATCTAGATCGCGGAGCCGGTGAAGCCAAGGGATTTTCCCGCGGCCGGGCGGCCCAGCGGCGGAGAAAAAAGTAACTGAATCCGTTTGACGGTGTACTAATAATGATGGCGTCGCCATACCGTTTTGTAGCGCGACCAACTTTTTAACTGTTCGATAATCATTTGGCCTAAGGATCTATTTTTTAACCCCGTGACGACTAACCCGCAGTTCCTCATCCAGGTCGACCGCCTGACCAAAACCTATCGCACCGCCAGCGGTCCTCTTACCGTCTTGCGCGATGTGAGTTTCAGCCTCGGCGCCGGCGCGAGCCTCGCCATCGTCGGCCCGAGCGGCAGTGGCAAAACGACCCTGCTCGGCCTCTGCGCCGGTCTGGACCAGGCCACCAGCGGCACCGTCAGCCTCGCCGGGAAATCGCTCGTCGGCCTCGACGAGGACGCTCGCGCCCGGGTGCGCAATCTGCACGTGGGCTTCGTCTTTCAGAACTTCCAACTTATCCCCACGCTGACCGCGCTCGAGAACGTCCTGGTCCCCCTGGAACTCCGCGGCGAGAACGGCCAGGAACCGGCGGCCCGCGAACTCCTGGGCCGCGTGGGCCTGGGCGCTCGCTGCGATCACTATCCGGTGCAGCTTTCGGGCGGAGAGCAGCAGCGGGTCGCCCTCGCTCGCGCCTTCATCAATCGGCCGAAGATTCTTTTCTGCGACGAGCCCACGGGCAATCTCGACGGCGAGACGGCGCAGGCGATGGTTGAACTCGTCTTTGGCCTCAACCGGGAGCGGGGCACGACGCTCGTGCTGGTCACCCACGATTTGGAATTGGCCGCGCGCTGCCAGCGCATCCTGCGCCTGAAGAACGGAGCCATCTTCGCGGATGAGGCGACCGGAGCCGCCCCATGAGCTTCGTCGCCAAAATGGCCTGGCGCGACACGCGGGCTTCGCGCCGGCGGCTGCTCTTCTTCTCGCTTTCGATCGCGATCGGCATCGCCGCGTTGGTGGCGATCGGTTCCTTCGGCGCCAACTTGCAGCAGGCGGTAAGTGAGCAGGCGAACGGCCTGCTCGGCGCCGACGTGATGCTGGCCATGCGCGCGGCGCCGGAACCGGCGCTGGAAACCTATCTCACCAGCCTCAAGGCGGAGCGGGCGAAGGAATCGGATTCCGGCATTCTCTTCGACGTGGCGGGCGGCGGCGCGGAATCGCGGCCGGTGCAACTGCGCGCCCTGGAGGGAAACTTCCCGTTCTATGGCACCTTCCTGACGGAGCCGGCCAGCGCGGCGGCACGGCTGCGCCAAGGGGGCGCGGTGGCGGTCGTGGATCAGGCGCTGATGACCCAATCTGGCGTGAAGGTGGGGGATGCGGTGAAATTGGGGCCCAAGAGCTTTCAGGTGATCGGCGCGCTCCGGGAATTTCCCGGCGAGCCGCAGGTCCTGACCTCCCTGGCTCCGCCCGTGCTGGTGCCACTGAATGAGGCGCCGCCGCCGCGGGACGGAGTCAAGATCGCCAACCGATCCTACAAGCTTTACCTCAAGCTGCCGCCCGGCTCTGACGAGGACGCCATTGTGAAGGAATTGCGGCGCGGAAAATGGAATTCGGTCCTCAACGTGACCAGCTCGGCCGAGCGCAAGCAGAACTATGCCACGGCGCTCACGGCGATCGACCGGTTCCTTTGCCTGGTGGGATTTGTCGCGCTGTTTCTGGGCTCGATCGGCCTTGCGAGCACGATCCACGCCTATGTGACGCAGAAACTGAACACCGTGGCGGTGCTGAGGTGTCTGGGCGCGAGCGCGCGCCAGGCGTTTTTTGTTTACCTGCTGCAGGGAGCTTCCCTCGGTCTGGTGGGATCGATCGCCGGCGCGCTACTCGGCGTCGCGGTCCAACTGACCTTGCCCGCCCTGTTCGGGGATTTTCTGCCGTTCGCGGTTTCCGTCTCGGTCGCTCCGCAGCCCATTTTTTCCGGCATGATCGCCGGATTTTCCATCTGCCTCCTGTTTACGCTCTTGCCGCTGCTCGCGGTTCGGCGCGTGCCGCCGCTGGCGGCGCTGCGCGCGGCGGTGACGCAGATGCCCAATCCGGCGAGCGATCCCTGGCGGGTGATCCTGGGCCTGGTGATCGCGGCGGCCGTCCTGATCTTTGCGCACTGGGAGACGGGCGCGTGGCCCTTTGCGATCGGCTACGCGTTCATGCTGCTCTTCAGTCTCGGGACCTTTACGGGCGTCGCCTATCTGGTGGCGCTCGTCGCGCGGCGGTGGCCCTCGGCGACGCTGCCCTACGTCGCCCGCCAGGGCATTGCCAATCTGCACCGCCCGAACAATCGCACGATGCTCCTCCTGGTTTCGCTCGGGCTCGGGACTTTTCTCGTGCTGACGCTTTACCTCACGCGTTCGAGCCTGATGCACGAGTTTTCCAACGATACCCGGCCGAACCTCGTCTTCAACGAGGTGCCGGAGGAGCAGGCCGACGGCCTGGCCAAATTGGTGAAGACCCAGGGCGGGGCAGTCCTGGACCAGATTCCGATCGTCCGCATCAGGGCCATTTCGGTCAACGGGGCGCCCGCGGCCACGGTGATCGGGCGGCGGGTGCTCCCACGCCAGGGGCCGCGAGCCGGTCGCCCGTTGCCGGACGAATTTCTCAATCTGGTCGCCACCTACCGTGGATCGCTGCAGGACGATCAATCCGTGGCCGAGGGCAAGTTCACGGGCCAAGTGGACCCGGGGACGGAGACGATTCCGATTTCGATCAACTTGGGGCCCAATTGGCATCTCAAGCTGGGCGACGAGGTGGTGTGGGATGTGCAGGGGATCTCCATTCACACCCGGATCGGAAGCATCCGGAAGTCAGGCAGCCCCCGTTTCGACCTGGGGCGCGAATTCCCGGTGATCTTCCCCCTGGGAGCCCTCGAAGGCGCGCCCAAGACCTTCTTGCTCACCGCGCGCGCGCCGACCCCGGCCGTGGCGAAGACGATCCAGCGCGCGGCAACCGCGGCTTACCCGAGCGTGATCACGCTGGATATCGGCGTATTCATTGCGGCGTTTGAGAAGATCTTCCGCAAAGTCGCCTTCGTCGTGGAATTCATGGCGCTCTTTACCGTGGCCACCGGCGTCATGATGCTCGCGGCGGCCGTGGTGACGGGCCGTTACCAGCGGGTGCGGGAAACGGTGCTGCTGCGGACGCTGGGCGCCAGCCGCAAGCAGCTGCAGCAGATCCAGTTCTTCGAGTACGCGATTTTGGGCGTCTTGGCGGCCGTGGTCGGGATCCTGCTCGCCTTGAGCGCCAATTGGCTCCTCGCGCATTTTGTCTTTAAACTGCCGCTGCATTTCTTTGGCCTGGAAATCGGCGTCGCGCTGGTGGCGGTGCCCCTCATCACTCTGGTCACCGGTGCGGTTGCCGACCGCGGCACCACCCGCCGGCCGCCGCTGGAAGTACTGCGCCAGGAAACCTGAAACGCTCTCCGCCCATGAAAATCAAAACCGTTCTGATGCTTCTCCTGGCCGCGGTCGCGGTCACCAGCTCCGTCCTGGCCTGGCGGGAATATCTGGAACTGGTGCCGCTGCGCGCGGCCGCCCTCGGGCCGAAGGAACGGGCGGATCTGCAGAAAGTCGCCTGGGAGGCCCAGAAACGGGCCAACCTGCTGGAACAGCAGCTCAAGCGCCGCGGCGGCGCGACCGACGCCGCGGATCCGGATCGGCAGCGGTCGGCCCTGGGCGACATGACCTCCCAGATTTTCTCGCGGATGGACGATCCGGAAATCCGCCGCCTCATGGGCATCCAGCAGAAGGCTGCGCTCAGCCGGCGTTATGCAGCGTTTTTCCGCACCCTGAACCTGCCGCCGGAGCAACTCGATCAGCTGAAGAACCTGCTGCTCGAGAAGCAAAACGTGCAGTTGGACGTCCTGATGGCCGCGAGCCAGCAGGGCATCAATCCGATGCAGAACCCGGATGAATTCAAAAAGATGATCGCGGACAGCCAGGCGGAAGTGGACGCGAAGATTCAGGCCGACCTCGGGGACGGCCAGTATGCGCAGTTTCAGAGTTACCAAAACACGCAGGCCCAGCGCGGCGTGGTGAACCAGCTCCGATCGGACCTCAGCTTCACGGACGCGCCGCTCAGCGGGACCCAGGCGGACCAATTGGTGCAGATCATGGCCCAGACTGCGCCCGCGAAAGCCCCGGCGACCCCGGGGGAGGATGGTCCGGAGGGCGGCGGAAGCGGCGGCCGATCCTCACTCATCACCGACGCCACGATCAATCTCTCCCAATCGGTGCTGGCGCCGGCCCAAGTCGACGCCCTGCGGCAAATCCAGCAGCAGCAGCAGGCGACCGCGCAGCTCCAGAAATTGATGTTTCAGGCGCAAAACGGTGGCTCGGCGGGCGGTTCCGCCAGCCCCCCGGGCGGCTAATTGTCACAAAAAAAGTGCGGTTTTAGCGCAGACGCCGGTTAACCGGCGCCGCAGTTGTGCCGTATACGGAGCCGAAACATGTTCGCTCCCACGCTTAAAGAGATCTTCGCGGTGGCTGCCAAGCTGCCCGCGGCACCGCAAATTTTATCTGAACTCTTTGATTTGATGGAGGATGTAAACGTCGACGTGGAGGAAATCGCCACCCTCCTGCGGCGCGACGGCCCCCTGGCCGCCGGCATCCTGCGCATCAGCAACAGCGCCTATTACGGCTCGGGCGGGGTGGGATCGGTGCTTGAAGCGGTCCAACGGGTGGGCTTCGGCGAGGTTCACCGCATGGTGGGCTGCGCGGTGGTCGGCAATTTGTCGGACCGCGCGCTGGTTTTTTATGACATCGAAGCCGAAGTGCTGCGCGAGCACATGGTTTGCACGGCCTTGGCGGCGGAAGCCCTGGCGGCCGAGGCCGGCCTCAATCCCCGCCACGCTTATACGGCAGGCCTCCTGCGCCCGATTGGCATGATGGTGCTGGACCGTCTCGCCCGCGCGCAGGTCGGACCCGCCGCCGTATTTGAGCCCGAGCGAGACGGCAACTACGGGAACTGGGAAGGGCAGACCATGCAGTTGCGCAACGCGCCCGTCACAGCCGTCACCCTGACCGAATGGAATTTTGCCACCGATGTGATTGAGTCCGTCCGTGGCCACTGCCTGGTGCCGGGCATCAAGCCGCCGACGCGCGGGGCGGTGCTCTTGAACCTCGCGGGCTGGATTGCCCAGGAAATGGGCCAGGGGCTCCCGGGCGAACGCGACCTATGGGAACTTACGCCGGAGAAGCTCGCGCTCGCGAAGCTCGATGAGGATCAGGTCAAGGCGCAGGTCGGCGAAGTGGCATTGGTCTTCGAACGGATGCAGCCGGCGCTGCGCTGAGGCCGGCGGCCGGGAAGGACCCGGTAGGGTTTTCCGCGCGGAGCCGGGAAAGGCATCTAGGGGCTACACCCTAGAAGGGCCAAATTAGGTCAACTCATGGGGTGATCGTACCGAAGCAATAGGCTAGATGTTTGCACCCACCCTAAAGGATATTTTTGGGCTGGCGGCTAAGCTGCCGGCGGCTCCCCAAGTGTTGTCGGAGTTGGCCGAGTTACTGGAGGATATCAACGTGGACACGCTCGATATCGCGGCGCTCCTGGAGCGCGACGGTCCGTTGGCGGCCAGCATCCTGCGGATCAGCAACAGTCCTTTTTTTGGCGGCGGCGGCGTGGGGTCCATCGAGGCGGCGGTAAGCCGCGTCGGCTTTGGCGAGATCCACCGCCTGGTGGGTTACGCCGCGACCAGTGCGCTCGCGGACCGCGCTCTCTCCTACTACGACATTGAGGCCGAAGCGCTGCGCGAGCACATGGTTTGCAGCGCCCTGGCGGCTGAGGCGGTGGCCGCGGCCGCCGGTCTCAATCCCCGCCACGCCTACACGGCCGGACTTCTGCGGCCGATCGGCATGATGGTGTTGGATCGCCTGGCCCGCGATCGCGTGCCGTTGGCGCTGGCATTCGAGGTGAGCCGGGACAACACCTTTGCAACCTGGGAGCCGAAAACCCTGCATTTCCGCAACGCGGCAGTGACGGCGGTCGTGCTCAACGAATGGAAGTTTGCCGACGACGTCGTAGCGGCGGTGCGGGGGCATACCCTGTCGCCCTCGGCGATTCCGCCCACCCGCGGCGCGGCTTTGCTGAATCTCTCCGGCTGGGTGGTCGATCAGCTCGGCGCCGGCTTGCGCGGGGAGCGCGACCTTTGGGAACTCGAGCCGCATAAATTCAAGTTGGCGGGGATCACCGAAGAGACCCTCAAGTCCCAAGTCGACGAGGTCGGCTGCCGCTACGACCGCATGCAGCTCTGTCTGCGCTAGGCCGCGCGCGCGCGGGCCACGGAAAGCGCGGGCAGAAATCGCCGCTTTACCGGCGAGGGGAAACTTCCATCCTCGCGGAACGATGATACCTCGGTCCTCAGCCATCGGGCGCGGTCGCGAACGGAACGGCTGGTCTTGGGCGCGGGCCGCCGGCGTCTGCACGCTGCTTGGCCTCGCGGCGGCCGCCGGAGCCGAGCCGATGACGATCCGCGCGGATCTGCGCGCCGCGCCGCAAGGGCGGCTGCGCGCCACGATGATCATCCCGGTCTCGGCCGGCCCGCTGACGCTGCTCTATCCGAAATGGATCCCGGGCGAGCACGGCCCGACCGGCCCGATCACCGACCTGTCCGGGATCGAAATCACGGGCGGCGGCCGGCCGCTCCCCTGGCGGCGCGATCTCAACTCGATGTACGCGCTGCATCTGACGGTGCCCCCGGGCGTGGCGCGCATCGAGGTGAGCGTCGAATACCTTTCGCCGGCCACCGGGTCGTTCGGCTCCGGCCCGGCGACGACGCCCAAGCAGGCGGTCCTGAATTGGCAATTGGTGACCCTCTATCCGCAGGGCGCGGCGGCCGCGGACATCCTGGTCCAGCCGAGCGTGACCGTGCCCGCAGGGTGGGGCGTCGGCAGCTGCCTGACGGTCGATTCTTCGTCCGGCGGCACTACCCGCTACCGGCCGCTTTCCCTGGAAATGCTGATCGACTCGCCCGTGATCACCGGCGCCTATTTCCGGCAGTTCGTGCTGACCCCGGGAATCAAGCCGGATCATTACATTGAAACGGCGGCCGACAGCCCGGAAGCGCTGAACCTGAGTGAGGCCCGCCAAAAGGCGTTTGCCCGGGTGCCGCTCGAATACGCCGCGCTCATGGGCATCCGCCACTATCAGACCTACCACTTCCTGCTGGCGCTATCGGACCGCTTCGGGTTCAGCGGCGTCGAACATCACCAGACCTCTGACAATCGGGCGGCGGAGCGCTCGCTGATCGACGACGATCTGTTTCCGGCCTTCGCCGGCTTGCTCACGCACGAATATTTTCACTCCTGGAACGGGAAGTTCCGCCGGCCGCTGGATCTGCTGAGCCCGGACTACCAGCAGCCGATGGACACCGATCTGCTCTGGGTCTATGAGGGTCTGACCGAGTACTATGGCGACGTGATGGCCGCCCGGGCGGGCTTGTTTTCGGCCGAGGAATACCGCGAAAACCTGGCGGCGACCGCCGGGCGCGCGGCCGGCCAGAAGGGCCGCACTTGGCGCTCGCTGCAGGACACCGCCGACGCAGCCCAACTGCTGTACTTGGCGGCGCCAGCGTGGGCGTCCCGGCGCCGCGGCACGGATTACTATGACGAGGGCGAATTGATCTGGCTCGAAGCCGATGCGCTCATCCGCACCGGGACGCACGGCGTTCGGAGCCTTGACGACTTTGTGCGGAGTTTTTTTGGCGACGGCGGCACCGGGGCCGCCGATCCGGCGCGCGTGGCCGGGGAGAAGCCGCGCGTGGTGCCCTATCGGGCGGCGGATATCTACGCGGCGCTCAACCGGGTGCTGCCCCGCGATTGGGCGGCGTTTTTCCGGGCCCACCTCGACACGCTGCGCCCGCAGCCCCCGCTGGAGGGGATCGCCGCCGCGGGCTCGCGGGTGGTGTACACCGAGAGACCGAATCCGGTGATCCTGGCGATCGACAAATCCAATCATCAGATCGATTTGACCTACAGCTTCGGGGCGGTGCTGGACGACGACAAGGCCAGCCTCGTGGACGTGATCCCGGATTCGGCGGCGGACCGGGCGGGATTGACGCCCGGCATGAACCTCATCGCCGTGAATGGGCGAAAATTCACGGACGAGCTTTTCCGGGACGCGGTCGCGGCGGGAAAAAAAGGCGCGCCGATCGATCTTTTGGTCGAGGACGCGACGTTCTACTCGACGCATCGGGCCGCCTACACCGGCGGCATCGTCCATCCGCACCTGGAGCGCGTGGCGGGGGCGCCCGATCTGATCGGGGCCATTATCGCGGCCCGCGCCAACTAGGCGGTCCCGCTCAGCTCGCCGCGCAGCGGTTTCAAGTCCTCGTCGGCCGCCGCGATCTTGCGCAGCGACGGATCCAGCTTGAACGCCACCAGGAGCCGGCGCCGGGCATCCTCCATTTCCCCCAGGAGGCAGTGATAGCAGGCGAGATTGTAGGGCACCAGCGCGTGGGTGCTCCCAAAGTTGGGGTCGATCTTCAGCAGCAGCGCCTTGGCCCACGCCACGCCCTTCAGGCGGCGGGCGGCAAACGCCAGATTGATCCATCCTTCGAGCCGCTGGGGGAAGCGGGCCGTGCAGCGGCCGCTGAGATCAAACAGGCCCTGCCATTTCTCCCCGATATAAAGCACATGCATCCCGGCATCCAAAACTTCAGGCGCATCGCGATCCGATGGCTCGATGCCCTCCAACTCCCTCGCCGCCTCGGCCGTCATCCCCAGGGTCAGGTATCCCTGCGCATACTGCAGCCGGTGCCGGGTCGAACTCGCCAGAGGTTTGGAGGGGGGGTCGGTCACGGGGTAAGGTACTCTAATCGACTCGCAGGGCCAACAGTGGTCGATTTTTGCCGCCCGACGCTGCGGCGAATCGAATCAGCCAGGAATTCCTACTCGGCATTAGCACGGGCCCGGCAACCGGATCGGTGGGCATGGAGGAGTAAAGGAGGAACGATCATTTGGTGCCAAGCGAAAGCGGACGGACCGACCGCAAGGGATAGGAGGGGACTCGCTGCCAGACGAGAAGTGCTTCGAGCCGGAACGTCGTCCCCTGCGGGCAGTCGGCCCTAAATTCCGCTTATAATTGATCAATTGATATAAGTTAAGACGTTGCAGGTGAGTTGATTCGAGGGGCAGAAAGAGACGCCGGAGTGCAAAACGCCGAATTGCGGCGTTTGATCGCTGGCAGAGATGAAGCGGACGGACAGTCGAGCATCGGGGACGGAATCCAGCCGGGGGGGGACGCCAGTTTCGCAAAAACCGGTGCTCTTGCCTCGTAATAAATATAAACTGAGCCTCTGGCCCAGGCGGACGGCCTCCCTCGGCGTTTTGGCTCTACCTAACCGAACCGAAAACCGCTCAGAAAATCAACGGGACCAGCGCATAGGTCCGTGCTTTGTAGTCGGGATAGGAATCGGGAAAATGCCCGGCGAGGAGTTCTTCCTCGCGGCGGAGCTTCCAGATGTGGACGAGAAGGAAGCAGACAAAGCCGATAAAGCTGGCGAGCGACCCGATCGCAATCGCGGTGCCCAAGAAAAGGCAGAGGAAACCGGTGTACATCGGATGCCGGATCCGGCGGTACGGACCCTCTTCGATCAGTTTGTGGTCGACCTTGATGACCACCGACCCACTCCAGTTGTTGGCGAGAACGAGGCGGGACCAGATCGCCAAGAAGAAGCCCACCGCGCATAAGACGGCGCCGAGTTCCGCAGTAGACAAGCTGGGAGGGAGAATCACTGGCCGATGCCACCGCTGAGACAACAACGGCAGCAACGTCAACCACGTGATCAGGAAATAGGCGAATCTCAGGCCGGCGGACCATGGCTGCGCCGTGGGTTTATTCGCGAAGAGTCCGATCACCCAAACGAGCCCGAGGGCCCGCCAGAGCAAGAGGATCCACTGATAACAACCTTGCGGGGTAAGATAGCTGCCGGGCATAAGGAGAGTTCCCGCCCCATAACACCCTCGGGCGGGAGAAAGACACCCCTAAAATTGCGGCCTCGGCGGCGTGACATTTGCTTTTGGTCGCGCCAATTTTGTGTTTAGCCTCTTTTTCAGAGGATTTTACCCTCTTTTCTTGGGGCCTATAGCTCAACGGTTAGAGCAGAGGACTCATAATCCTTTGGTTCTGGGTTCGAATCCCAGTGGGCCCATTTCTTCTCAAGGCGGGGGGCGTGAATTTGTGACGATGGAAGTCTGACTTGGCCGCTTTGGACAGCTCAGCCAAATCATTCGCTAAAACGAAGCCCCCAGACAGTACTTATGGGGTTAAGTTTGAATTTTCATCGACTACAAATAGAGCCTGGGCCGTATGCAAATGTGGCTACGAAATTGCGCTCGTCGATAAGGCGGAAAATAAAAAGAGGCGCTAGTTTCCCGGGTTCTGCGCCCATGTTTGTCCATGGGTAGATGGCCGCATCACCTGGGGACTTGCGTCCCCTCTTCTCCTGGAAGCAGGGCGCTGATTCACAACATCGATTTTCGAACCATCGGGACCGGTTCCCGATATTTAACTCTCGGGAGCCCTTCACGGGCTGGCCATCCCGAGGCATTCGTTCTCGTTATCTGTGAGGACGCGAGTAGGGTTTAGCGCCGTGGTTCGGTGCCGAGTGCCGCACGCACGGCGGCTCCCAGCGAGTGGATGGTAGTCGGTTTGAGCAAAAGTTGGCGGATGCCTGCTCCTTCCGCTTTCTCAGAGGTGAGCGAGGGGCTAAAACCCGTTATCAGGATGATCGGCAGTCCGGGCTGAATCTGCAGGAGCTGGTTGGCGAGAAAAAGGCCGGTCATCCCCGGCATCGTTTGATCCGTGACCACCAGCGCAAAGCGATGCGGATCGGCACGCACCATATTGAGCGCCGCTTCGGGTTTTGTCGCAACCTCGACGTCGTACCCGAGCGCGACCAGCGTACTTTGGCCGAGCCGAACGAGCAATTCCTCGTCATCGACAAACAGGATTCGCTCGCCATCGCCACGCGGTACCGGTCCCTCTGCAACCGCCGTCACGGCTGCCTCGCCCTCGTATGCAGGAAAATAGAGATGGAAGATTGTGCCCTCTCCGACATGGCTGTATACCGTGACCGCGCCGTCGTGGCTGTTCATGATCCCATGTACCACTGCCAAGCCCAAGCCCGTGCCCTCTCCGGGCGGCTTCGTCGTGAAAAAGGGCTCGAAAATCCGCCGCAATGTCGCCTCGTCCATACCGCTTCCGACGTCACTCACCGAGAGGCGCGCATAGACGCCGGGCCGCAGAGATGGATTCGTGGCTGCATATGCAGCATCGACCACACACCTCTCCAGCTTCACTTGCAGCCGGCCAGAGCGATCTCTCATCGCGTGCCATGCGTTCGTCCCGAGATTCATCATGATTTGATGGACCTGGGTTGCGTCGGCGAGTACCAGGGGCGCATCCACCGCGTATGTGGCGTCAATTTCAATGCTTGATGGGATGCTTGAGCGCAATAACTTGAGGCTTTCAGCCACGACAGGTTGCAGCTGCATCGGCCGACGTTCCTGCGGCCGCTGGCGACTGAAGGTGAGAATCTGCCGGACAAGGTCGGTAGCGCGGAGTGTTGCCTGCAATACTGCGCCGAGGTATCCGCGTACGTCGGGGTTGTCCTTCAACATCAATTGGGAAAGTTCGGTATAGCCGACAATTGCACCTAAGATGTTGTTGAAATCATGGGCGATGCCCCCGGCTAGTGTGCCGATGGCCTCCATCTTCTGCGCCTGCCGAAACTGATCTTCCAACTGCTTGCGCGAGGTGATGTCCTCAGCCACACCGACGATGCGGAGAACAGCTCCAGCAGCATCTCGCACCGGAAAAGCCCTATCGTGAATCCACCGAACGGCACCATCCGGCCTCACAATGCGGTATTCCTCGTCATATGATCCGGCCGCCTGTTTGCTCCGCACCGCTTGCTCGATGCGTGAACGATCATCCGCGTAAATCGCCTCGAGCCACAGCCTGGGCGTAGCAAGAAGGCTCTCGCAGCTTCGCCCCCAGATCTTTTCGTAGGCCGGACTAATGTACAGTATCTCCCTCTTCGCCGGATCGGTGATCCAAAACACCTCGTGAATGTTTTCCGCAAGCTCGCGAAAGCGGTCTTCACTCCCTCTCAAAGCGGCCTCGTCCCGCTCGTGTTCGGCCAGATCCGTAACCGCGACAATCGCCCGCTTTTCAAGCGTTGCCTTTAGCACGACCACTTCATTCACGGACGCTTTTAGCTTCTCTTCCGCAGCCTTGCGCCTGGTGATGTCGGTGCAGATGGCAATATATTGGCGTGGTTTGGCCGCATCAGCGAGAAACGGCACGATAGTCACTCCCAACCAAAAGAACGAGCCGTCCTTTGCCTTGTTCCTGATCTCCCCAAACCACACGCGACCATTTGAGATCGTCGTCCACAAGTCGCCAATAAATTCTCCTGTATGATTGTCGGAATTGATAAAGCGGTAGTCTTGTCCAAGGAGTTCGTCACGCGAATACTGCGAGATCGCACAAAACATATCGCTTACGTATGTGATCCTCCCCTCCGTATCAGTGATCTCAACGATCGCGTGCTCATCAAGCGCCGCCTTAAGATGTTCGCTAGTTTTCACACGCGAAATACGGAGTCAAATCACATCTTGGTTGCTTGGCGAAGCGCAATTTACAAATTCTCGGTCGGCCCGATGTGCATGCCATAGAGTGTGTACATCGGTCGGGAATACAAAGCAATGCGACAATTCCGATTAATTTAACGATATTATAGGGCCCTTCAAACAAACTGCGGAAACTTCGGGTGCGGGCAGTATTATGAAGCCACCTTAATATACACGGGCAACCGTGGGATCGATATTTACCGCGTTGTTTAGCCCGAGATGCGTGAAGTCCAGGATGCCATCTGCGCCAGGACATTGGCGATGACCACTATCGGCGCCGGGCTGCGCATGTTTTCATGAAGAAGGCCAAGAACGACGCCCATTTTGAAGCCACATTGATTGAAGGCGGCCTCAAGTGGTGGCCGATGAAGCATTACACCTTTAACAGCCCGGAAGGCGTCGGCAATAGTTCCAATTGGCGGTTGGTCGTTGACCCGCTTCTATCAGCGCATGATGCACTTCGCCCTGGCGGGTGCGCGAATCCCAGTAATTGTCGGACGAGAAAAACGGCTGCCAAAAAGAAGCCGGTGCGATCGTCCCCAAGACGGTGGTCCAGATTGAGCGGTGGAGATCAAGAGAATCTAGATCGACGGGGCGCATCGCGATCGATTCGAGTACTCACCAAGACCCGGCGCGGATGGGCCCGAACATTCCCGTGTTGATTAGATTGTTCCAAAGTGTCTTTAGCGCCTGGCCGGTCTCTTGGTTGATAAATAGCGATGATCTGCTGCCGCACGGGCGTCCCAGGATATGCGGGGCCATCGTTTTCCAGGTCTCAGCGACTTGAGCGGACCTCCAACATGGGATCTCCTTTTCAAGAAGGAGGGGTACGGCTAACGCTGTAGGAATTGTACCATCCCGATTGAGCGGCCGGTGCCACTCGCAAGTGATGAGGATCGGTTCCGCGTTCGGGTGATAGAGTTGGGCGTCGATTCTCTCCGCGGAGATTGTGGCGACCCCTTTCGAGGGATCCAGGGCGTTGATCTCGTTAGTCGAGGCCATGACTTCTTCGCCCGCCCCGTAAGGGCACGTGATGAAGCCGTTTCGGAGAAAAACGGTATGATCCAGGCCTCGATATCCACATCGATCTCCTGGTGTAGTTATGGGACTACTGCTGCTATCGCCGGCGATGACGAGGGGATGCCAATGCGGATAGAAGTCGATGACCGGGCCATACTTGTCGAGTATGGCATCAAGGGCCTCCTTGCCGGCTTTACGCTTGTCTGGATCTAGAGAGCGGCCAAGCAGCTTGCCAATCGCCCGGTCATACCCATTGGACTCCTCTTCGTTGGATCTAAAAGTCATGATCAGCACAATATCAGGAAACGAGCGAAGAAATATAAAAATACGCTCAATCAATAATATTTGTGAAAAATGAGATTAGTTATCAAATACTTATGACTTATTTTAGGCGGAGCATGGCCCCTTGCCGGTCGCTGCGTGGATGGTAGATGGATCGGCCGTTCTTTTGCACACCCACCTATGAGTGGCAATCTTCGCCCCGCCGATCTCGGGGCTGCCAAGCAGAATCCAATTGGAGATCCTTCTCATGGACGTCACGTTTCGGTGCTCCAGTGGCGATTCAATAAGCGGGATCTCGGCCAATTCTGTGTTCCAATCGGTGATTCGGGACAACTCAGGTTTCCAGAATAGCGATTGCCCGAGGTGACCAATCGCTCTGCGCTGCGGACAACTTTGAGTTCCAGCAGCCGGCAATTGAGGCTTCAATCGACAATTTGTGACGAACGCGGATAGCGTTTCTCGTCTTTCATTGACCATCTCATCGCACGGACGGCGAGCTGGACGGCCGGGACGCAGCAGACCACTGGAGTGCAGGCCGCCAACTAGCCTGCATTTTTCGCGAGGATCGATTGATGTTCACGGAACCGCATGGCGTCAATTGGATTAACAAGGGTTTGTAAGCTGGAATCGACACCGAGAAACCTCCCGGTAAAAGCTACGGCCGTTTTCTTTCATCGAGCACTCTACGTATCAGCGCAGCTTTTGCATTGGTGTATGCGGGGCGATTATCGCCATATTGAGCGAGTAGCTGCCGTTTCAAAGTCTCGTATTCGTGGCGGAGCTCGGTGCGGGCTCTAAGCATATCGCGAAATACCAAGTAGTCGGACCAGCGCGTATGCTCGACAGGAACCACGTGCAGGTAGATTGTCCGATTTTGGTCGGGGCCTTTCGAATAGAAGTGTTCGCCCCAACCTTCACGGTCTCCAAAAAAGGTGTACTCGAGATCGCGGAGAAGGTGAGGCCAATGGCTGGTGTCTGCCAACGAACTTACCGCAACAGCAATGTCGAGAATTGGCTTTGCGGCCAAGTCGGGGACAGCAGTGCTCCCAACATGCTCGATCATGAGCGCGGAGCTCTTGAGGATGCGGGCGAGTTGCTCCTTTTCGTTTGCAAAGGCCACGCTCCATCCCGCCTGATGAGCGACCAGCCGAACCTCACCGCGGGATAGCCCAAGAATCATAGCAAAAGGAATCGCGCATCTTGGGACTCCTTGAATATCAAGGAGGTGAGAATATTCAACCAAGACTACGCGATGCGGAAAACTCACGGAAAAGTATCCTGTTCACAAGTTCAAAACGGCGTTGGATAGAAGGCCGTTTTGATGGCGGCGAAGTCTCAAGCGACGGAGCGCTTATATTGATGAGGGAGGCCGACCGCCGGCTCGGCTTTATAAAAGCCGTAGCCCCTCGCCTGAGCGACGAGCGGCAGATGGGAAAGGTTCGCCACGATGTGGCCGCTCTCCTTCGCCAGCGCGTGATGGCACTTTGCGCAGGATGGCCGGCCGATGCCATTCGACTCGACGCCTGCGACGCTCCCGCCGGCGCCGGCGCCTTCTACGCCAAATGCGGCTTCCGTGCGGTCGGCCGAGCCACCTACCGCGGATGCCCGTTCGAGTATTTCGAGCAACTCCTCTGAATGGCTGGGAGCTGAGGAGCGGAGTTGGGCAATTTGCTCGTCCCCCGGTCGTCGCCAAAGGAATGCCCGGCGCTCAGGGATGTTCCCGCGCGCTGGGCGATTTCTTCGGCGCCGGTTACGCTGCCGCGTAACGGCCGGCGCGGCTTAGCGAAGACCGCCGCCAGCCAGAAGGTGTTCGCCCGTGAGCCAGCGCGAATCGTCCGACGCGAGGAAAACCGCGATGTCGGCGATATCGCTCGGCTGGCCAGTCCGGCCGAGCGGGGTCTGGGCCACCGTGGCTTTTTCGAAGTCGGAGCCGATGAAGCCGGCGCTGTGGGTGCCTTCCGTCTCGACGATTCCCGGGTTCAGCGCATTGACGCGGATCTTCTTCGGCCCGAGTTCGCGCGCGAGCACGCCGGTGATGGCGTCGACCGCAGCCTTGGTGCCGGTATAGACCGCGCTGCCGGGAGGAGTGATGCGGCTGACCACCGAGCCAATGTTGATGATGCTGCCGCCTTCCCCAAGGTGCTTAACTGCCGCCTGGGTCGTGAGGAGGAGGCCGAGCACATTGACGTTAAATTGTTTGTGAAACTGCGCTTCGGTGACCGTTTCGATCGCTCCGAACTCATACACCCCGGAGTTGTTCACGAGGATGTCGAGGCGGCCGAAGGATTTGACGGCGGCGTCAATGATGCCCTGAGCATCCGCTCCCTTGGAAACATCTCCGGCGATGGCGACCGCCTGGCCGCCGGCTTTGACAATCGTGGCTACGACCGCGTCGGCTCCGCTCTTGCTGGAGGCATAGTTGACGACCACGGCGGCGCCAGCGGCGCCGAGGGCTTTGGCGATGGCGGCGCCGATCCCCTTGGATGCGCCCGTAACGACCGCGACCTTACCGGTGAGCTTATTCATGGCTGAATTTATTTTGGATTCTGATTTAGGTTGAGGAGCACGAAGACCGAAGAGCCGTCGTTACTTCTATAGTTCAGGACTTACGAACTATGGACAATCCGTCAAGTCCGGGTAGGCTATTTTCCGTGAGAGCCCTATTTCATCCCGCGATCGAGGACGTTCCCGTGGAATCGATCCTGCATGCCCTCGCCGATCCGGTGCGGGTGGCGATCTTTGCACAGATCGCCGGCTCCAACTGCACCCAGACCTGCTCGAATTTTCTCCACATGAGCGAAAAAAACATTCCCAAGTCGACCCTTTCCCAGCACTTCAAAGCGCTGCGGGAGGCCGGTTTGATCCGCGGGGAACGCCGCGGCGTGGAAATGCACAACACTTCGCGCTGCGCGGAGCTTGAGCGGCGGTTTCCCGGCTTGGTTGGGGCGATTGTCAACGCCCACAAGCTTCAGTCAGCGGGAAAAGACGGGGTGGGCGGGGACGGAAAGCGGCCGGCCAGCGCGCGCAAGGTCCGGAGCAAATAAGTCGCGCTCCAAACCAGCCGACTTGCGCTCCCTTTTCCGAGACCGGTCGCAACGCGAAAATTAAGAGGATCCGCCGCGGTAGCATTCCCGGCAGGTGCGATGGGGCGAACTGGGCAGCAGCGCCCGGCCGCAGTCGTCGCATTCGATCCGCGCGAAGCCGTATTTGCCCCAGTTGCGGCGCAGGATGGCGAGGGATTGCTCGGTCGCCTCGCGCCGGAGCTGGCTCACATAGGCTTGGTCGGTGAAGGAGCCCGGAAACTTGAGTGCCAGCCAGCGGTACAAGGTGATCAGCTTGAGCGTGTCTTCGAGCCCCTCCAGGCCGCCGCGGTCTTCGTCGGTCATCCGGCGCGGGAAACTCACCGTCCGTCCGGCTCCGAGGGTTTCAATCCAAGAGGTGTAGGCGGAAAGGAAGAAATGCTCCCGCAGGTCCACGGGCGCGCAGGCGAGCGCGTAGCGCTTTTCCGGGGAGAGCTTGGGGGCGAGCGAATCGACCAGGGCGGCCGCCTCCAGGACGTCGGCCTGCACCTCAGGGGTAAACGTACCGTCCGGGTAGGTGAGCCGGGTTTGGAAAAACTCCAAAATCGGCGACAGCCGGTCGGTGCCCAGGTGATTGGCGATGGCCCGGATGTGCATCGCCGTCGGCGCGGCGGGCAGAGTCTCCGGATTAGGCGTCTTCTGCGGATCGACCAGGGCATTGGCCACCCGGCGGCCGTCGCGGGCGGAGAGCGCCGCCACCAAGCCGGCGGCCCCGGGTCCGCGGCCGGCGCGGCCGGCAATCTGCATCAATTCGCCTTGGGAGAGCGGCCGATTGTTCTCCCCGTCGAACTTGTCGACTTCGTAGAAGATCACGCGGTCGAGCGGGAGATTGAGCCCCAAGCCGATCGCGTCGGTTGCGACCACGATGTCGGACTCGCCGTCGCGAAACCGCTGGGCCTCCGCGCGCCGGACTTCGGGGGACAAGCCGCCATAGATCACAGAGACCTTGAGGCCTTGCGATTCGAACATGGCCTTCAATTCCAGGACCATGGCGCGGGAAAAACCGATCACGGCCGACCGCGGCGGGATCCGGCGCCAGTCGAGGACGGACTCATAATCCAGCGTGCCTTGGCGGCTCAGCTGCTTGATTTCGACCGTGTCGCCGCACAGCGCGGCGAGCCGGCGGATCACCGGTTCAACCGACAGGGGTCCGGTGACGATCAGGGTATCGGTGGCCGCTCCGCAATAGGCCGCGACCCAAGCCCAGCCCCGGTCGCGGTCGAATGCCAGTTGCATCTCGTCCAGCACGCAGACTTCGAAGTGTTCGGCAAAATCGGTCATTTCCACCGTCCGGGCCGAATGCGTCGCGGACGTCTCCTCCCGCTCCTCGCCGGTCACGAGCGAGCAGGGGCAGCCCATTTCGACCAACCGATCCCGTTGCTCCAGGGCGAGCAGGCGCAGGGGACCCAGATACATGCCGGACTTCGCGGCGGCGAGCGCCTGGATTGCCTGGTAGGTCTTGCCGGAATTGGTCGGTCCCAGCCACGCGACGACGTTGCGCCGCAAAGTCCGAGCGCGGGGAAAGCATTGCAGGTAGTCGACGAACCCAGGGTTATTCTTGGCCAACTCGTCGAGGAGCGTCCGCTGCACGGCGTGGGCGCAGGCGGCTTTGATCCGCTGATAGAGCTCCTTGAGATTGGTGAGGAGCGGCGGCTCCCGGCGGAAGGCCCGGGCGACATCCGCTGCGGTCAGGTCCGCCCAGCCTTCGAAAGCGGGGGGCGATTCCCGCAAGCGATGCGCGGCCTGGGCAATTCCCGGCGGTTGGCGGGCCAGGAGATCGGCGGCGACCTCCGGACCGCCACGGGCCGCGACATCCCACACGAACTGCCCGAACTTGAGCGAAAGCGGGGTGAGCACCGGAAGCGAGACGCCGTCGCGGACGGGGATTGCGGCCGGAAGGTTGAGAATCACCTCGTCGCTTGCTTCGACGAATCCCCCATAGGTCGCTGCGCCCGCGAGTTGTTCGACGGCATAGCGCCCGAGGGCCGCCCGGACGGCGCCGGCGCGGTCGCGCGGAGCGATCGGCAGTGCGAGGAAAGCGGCGGCCATCGGCATATCCCCGCAGCCCAGCTCAGCGATGAGGTCCTGGCGCGCGGCCGCCACCATCTCGGTATGACTCTTCTGATCGTGATCCTGCGCCGCTCCCATGCCTCAGTCTTTTGTCGGCCCGAAGCTTGTCAAATCCCGGTATCGGCGAGAGGCCAGCCTTTCCATCGCCCGGTCTTTTTGATTTAACATGACCGAACCCCCGAAAGAATGATCTTTTCCCCCCGGTCTTTGGTGCTCGCTGGAATTATCCTTGGCTTGGTCGCGGCTAGCCGCGGCGACGATGACCCAGCGGCCCTGCCCGCGACCTTGACGCCGGACGCTCCGGCGGCGCCGCGCATCAATGGGCCCTCGCTCTTCGGCGTTCGGCCGGGTTCGCCCTTGCTCTACACCGTCCCGGCCACCGGCGACCGGCCGATGGAATTTGGCTCCTACGGCTTGCCCACTGGGGTGCAGCTGGACTCGGCGACCGGGCGCATCACGGGTCGGATTGAATTGCCTGGCGATTACACGATCGGGCTTTGGGCTCGCAACGCCCGAGGAACGGCCCATCGCAAGTTCCGAAGATGGGTCCCGGGCGCTCGGTTTCTTCAATCGGGATTCCACGCCGCAGACGATCGCCTTCAACAAGCTCAGCTTCCTCCGTTTCCGCACCCGCCAGCACGTGCGCGATCTATGGCGCCAGATGGACTGGCCGGACATCGGCGATACGATGAAAGAACCGTTTCGGATGACCATCCCCGCCCATGGGGTTATGCTCTATAAACTGACTTCCGCCGAGTGAAGCCGCGTTCGGAAGCCGCCCGAGTGCTGACGGCCGCCCAGAAATCATCCCCATGAATTTTCGCCTCTGCGTCCTCGCCCTGGCGCTCATCGGCTTCGCTCGGGCCGACAGCGTCTGGCTCTCCACCGTCGCCAACGTGCGTGACGCCGATAACGAGCACGCGCGGCCGGCCCGCGACACGAACGCCCAGGGCGATCCGCTGAAGATCGCCGGCCGGGGATTTGAAAAGGGAATCGGCACGCAGGTGAACACCCGCCTCGCTTTTGCGCTGGGCGGGGCCACCCGCTTTGTGACCGCCGCGGGCGTCGACGACGCCAGCCCAGCCAGCGTCGCGGTACGCTTCGAGGTGTTCGCCGACGGCCGGTCGCTCTGGCGCCGGGACCTCAAGCGGGGGGACGCCCCCGCCGCCGTCGACCTCGATGTCCGGGGCTGCCAAACGCTGCTGCTGATCACCGCCGACCTGGGCAATGCGGATTCCCAATCGCTGGCCGACTGGGCGGACGCGCAGGTTGCGACTCAGGGCGACCCGCCGAAATCGGTGCCGGCGCCCGCCTTTGCCGAAGCGGCCGTCATTCTCACCCCGCCCGCTCCCGCCGCGCCGCGGATCAACGGCGCCCGCGTGGTCGGCGCGCGGCCCGGCCACCCCTTCCTGTTTCAAATTCCGGCCACCGGCGAACGCCCGATGACCTTTCTCGCCAAGGGCTTGCCCGTTGGCCTGGTGCTCGACGGGGCGACCGGACACATCACCGGCGTCCTGGCCGCGCCCGGGACCTATGCGGTGACGCTCGGCGCCCTCAACAACCACGGTGTCGATATGAAGCCGCTGCGGATCGTCGCGGGCGAGTCGATCGCCCTGACCCCGGCGATGGGTTGGAACAGCTGGAACAGCTGGGCCGGTGCGGTGGATCAGGAGAAGGTGCTCGCCTCCGCCCGGGCCATGGCCGCCAGCGGCCTGATCCAGCACGGCTGGAGCTATCTCAATATTGACGATACTTGGCAGGGGACGCGCGCCGCCGCCGCGCCGCACCCGCTGCAAGCCAACCCCAAGTTCCCTAACCTCAAGCAGCTGGCGGATGAAATCCACGGCCTGGGCCTGCGGATCGGAATTTACTCCACCCCCTGGGTGACCTCGTATGCCGGCTACGCGGGCGGCTCGGCCGAGAATCCCGAGGGCACGTGGGCGAAGCACACGGGGCCCAAGCAGGTGAACAAGAAGATGCTGCCGTGGGCCATCGGCAAATACTCCTTTGCGGCGGCAGATGCCAAACAATGGGCGGACTGGGGCATCGATTACCTCAAATACGACTGGAACCCGATTGAAGCTCCCGAGACCGCGGAGATGGCCCAGGCCTTGCGGGCCTCCGGCCGCGACATTGTCTTCAGCCTTTCCAACAACGCGGCCATCGCGGTCGCCCCGGATTTGGCGCGGCTCGCCAATTCCTGGCGCACGACGGGGGATATACGCGACACCTGGTCGAGTCTGCGCAACATCGGCTTTTCCCAGGACAAGTGGCGCGCCTTCGCCGGCCCGGGCCATTGGAACGACCCGGACATGCTGGTCGTCGGCAATGTCGGCTGGGGGCCGAAGCTCCATGCCTCCCGTCTCACCCCCAACGAGCAATACACCCATCTGTCGCTCTGGTGCCTGCTCTCCGCCCCTCTGCTCATCGGCTGCCCGCTCGAGCAGATGGACGCCTTCACCCGCAATCTGCTGACCAACGACGAGGTCTTGGCGATCGATCAGGATGAACTCGGCCGCGAGGCGGCGCAGGCGGTGGTCGACGGGCGCCGCCAGGTTTGGGTGAAGGAGCTCGCCGACGGTTCGCGGGCCGTCGGACTCTTCAATCTGGCGGAGGAGCCCCAGGAGGTTTCCGTGACCTGGGCCCAACTTGGGCTCGCCGGCCCGCAGCGCGCCCGCGAGCTCTGGCGGCAGCAGGATCTGGGCACGCTCGCGACCGGTTACGCCGCGAAGATCGGACGCCATGGGGTGGCGCTGATCCGGGTCTGGCCGGCGAATTGACGATAGCCCGGGCCACCCCTGAATCGGTGCCGCCACCCGGCTTCAGGGCTGCACCAGGACCGGCAGCCCAATCCATGCGAGGTCGAGCAGGGTCTGTGCATCCCAGTTGGCCAGGCGGAAGCAGCCGTGCGATTCGGTGTGGCCGACGTGGGACGGATCGGGCGTGCCATGAATCCCATAGCCGGGCCGATCGAGCCCGATCCAAGCCACGCCGACCGGATTCTTGGGTCCGGGCGGCAGGATGAGTTTGCGCCCCAACTGCTGCGCCTCGTCCGACTCGGGGAAGTTCTCCGGATCGAAGGTGTAGGTGGGATTGGCGGCGACCGAGATCACCTGTAGAGTCCCCTCCGGCCGCTTCTCGACCATGTGGGCGATGCTGACCGGAAAATGAGCGACGACCTCGCCGTCCTCGTCCTCCACCTCCAGGACGTGATCGGCCAGGTGGATGACGATGCGCGCGGCCTTGGCGCCGGGCACCGACAGCGACACATCCGGGACGGTGAGCGCGGTGCCGGCTGCCGGCTGCGCCCAATCCACGCCGGGATTGAGCCGGCGAATCAGTCCCGGACTCGCATGGCTGCGCTCGGCGATCAGATCCAGGGCGTTTTCATACTCTAGGGCGGTCTGCTGCGATTTACCGAGCCAGGTGGGGCTGAGCGGCTGCAGGCGCGCCAGGTCGTCGGCGGTCAGGGTCGTTTGGGTGTAGGGCGGAGAATCGAGCACCAGGTACAACCGGGTCGCATTGTCCAAACGGCCGGTGACCGGGATTTTCTGGCTGTCCTGGAAGGCTTTCAACGCCGCCAGGGTCTGGGCGCCGGCCACCCCGTCGATCGGGCCGCAGGAGAATCTTCGCCGCGCCAGCGCGATTTGCGCTTCCAACCAAGAGTGGACCGCCTGCGGCTGAGCCGGGCCGGAGTCCGTCGCGCCCACTTCGCCCTGGGCCTCCGCCGCCGGCGCGGTGTCCTGGCCGACGGCGGAAGTCGCGGCGGCCAGGGCGCCGATCGCGATGGTCAGCGGCAGAAAAGGCCCGAACAACGAATACCGGCGGCGGGGCATTGGCGCCTAGCCTCGCCGCTTGGATGCCCGCGATCAATCCCGCATCGGAAGCGGGGAGCGCTTTCTCGGCGCCGGGTCCGGCGCTACGAGGAGGAGGGAAGCACGAATTGGGGGTCGATAACGCGGTTTAGCAGAGCCGTGAAATCGGCCAATGGAACGTCGAATCCCGGGGTGGGCTCGCTGGCGCCCGGGATGAACACCGGCGCCAAGCCGGGCGGGTGCGCGAGGGTCAATGGCTCCCCGGAACGCATCTGCTCGAAACTTTGGCTGACATAATAAGTGCGCACCCGCCAGGAGGCGTCGGCCCGGCGCTGCCGCAGTTCGAAGACCAGCGCCCCGCCGGGCAGGATCGGATCCTCCTGGGTTTCCGGCAGCCACCATTTCGCGCCGAGGAGGCCGCCCAGATTCGCGATGTTCGTGTCGTGGCCGATGAGGAAGACCAGCTTGGCCTCCGGCGGGGCGATCGCCCCGGGCTCGGGCTGGCCGCTCTCCGCCTGCTTCAGGGTCTTGAGCAGGTGACTGGCCAGATTCGAACTTTGCACCTGCGCCGGATAGAAGGTCCGCTGGCTCAAATCAAAATAGAGCGAGTGCAGCCGGAGCAATTGCGTCAGGGTGGCCGGCGTCACGCGGCCCCAGCCGACTTGGCTTAAGGACATGCCGTCGCCATATTCCAGGACGAGGCTATCGACGATGCGCATGCCTTCCTCCAATGCGCCGTGGATGTCGACGATGTGGTCGCCGGTCCCAATGGAGATCTCGCTCGGCAGGTCGGTGAGCGCGGTCCGACCGGGCGGGGTCGGCCGTCCCGGACCGAACAGGACATCGTGCAGGAGGGCGAACTCCGGAGCGCAAGCCTGGACAACCGTCTGGGGATCGCCGCCGGCCCGTCCGCGGACGGCGGCGATGGCGAGCGCGGGGTCGGCGTGGCTGGGCTTCAATTTGTACGGCACGAAGAGGGGATCGGGCTCGTTTTGCGGCCGCGAATGGACCTGCGCCTCCGCGCCCGGAAGCAGTCCGGCGGCCAGATCCTTGGCCGTTTCGATCGTGCGCTGGTCGCTGTCCGCCCGCAGGTAGATGCGGGAGGCATCCTGGGCTGAGTCGCCTTGCAGCAGGCCCGCGGCGGTGTAACGGGCGCGGTAGTAGGCGCCCATCAGGGCCATCTCCTGTTTGCCATGGGGCGTGAGATAGGACTGGGGCACCTCCCAAACCGGCCAGGGCTCGGCGGAATAATCATTTAGGTTCTCGTTGACGTGTTTGATGGGCGAACGCACGCCATGGCGGGTCAGGATCACGACCAGCTTCACCTCGTCGCCCTCGGCCTCCGGCGCGGCGACGGATCTCGGAGTGAGCGCGACGAGGAGCAGGAGGCAGCCGGCGGCGATTGATAAGGGGAGTCTCATGCCTAAGAGCAGGTCCGGCTTTATTGCGGCCGCAACGCCAAAACGGGCCGCCGGAGCCGCTTCTCACCGAACTGTAACCATTTGCCGGTATCGCCGGCGGTGCGTTCGGCCCTCCGGCTCGACGACGAGGACGGGCGCATCGTCTGGTGGTGGCCGCGCCTGACCTTGCTCGCGCGCAAACCCCCGGTCGGGGCGCCCCGCTGATCCGGATCCGGCAAAATGGCGCTCGCCCGGACCGGTCAGGTCGTTTAGCTCGGGGCCATGGGGTTGTTCGATCGTTTTTCCGGCAAAAAGTCGCCGCCGCCTGGTCCCGCGGACTCATTGGCTCCGGCGGCGGACAATGCGCCGGGCGCCGCCGGACGGCCGGGGCCGAACCCGGCGGCCGACGGCTCGCCGGGCGCGGTCATGAGCCGGCTCCGCGCGGCGCGGGAGAAATTGGACGCCAAGGACTTGTCTGGGGCGGTGGCCATCTATGACGAGGTGCTGAAGACCGCCGGCGACCGCGCGGACGTGCTGGTGAAGATTTCCGGGGACCTCGGGTCCACCGGGCATGTGGCGCAGATCATCGAACTGATCGCGCCGCGGTACGATGCCGGCCGCCACGGTCCGGCCGCTGGTTTCAACCTCTTGCAGGCTTATCTCGCCGTCCAGGACAGCGAGTCGGCCCAGCATGTCCTGGATCTCCTCTTTAGCCTCAATCGGCCCGATCTGGAGGAGCGGCTCTTCGGCTTTTCCAACGCGATCGCCGAATTGCTCCTGACGGGCAACACCCTGGGCGGCGTGGCGATGGTGGAAGTGCAGCCGGGAGAAACGCCGCCAGCGGTCGTCCGGAAGAAGATCGGACTCGTGACTATCAGCAAACCCATCTGGTTTTACGGCCTGGAGACGATGGCCGAACGGATCCTGCCGCCCAAGTCCGGGTCGCCGCGCCGGATTGCCTTTGCCCAGCTGGCGCTGCCGGGCGCGTACCCGGATTTTGAAACGGCGATGCGCGCGCCGGAGGAAGAAATGGGGCGCTTGGCTCGGGCGTTGCCCAATTGGCTGGCCGAAATCTTTTATTTTTCGCCGGCCTACGCGCCGGTGTCCGCGGTGGCCTTTCTCGATGACAGCGAACTGGGCCGGCATCCGATGCTGTTTTCCGCCGAATGGGGGGTCGAGAACCTGCGGCAGCTGGTGGACAGCACCGAGGGCGGCTTGGATTACATTTTCACGGGCACCCTGCGTCAGCAGTCGGGCGACTACGAGCTGACTCTGCGCCTGTGGGAGGTGAAGAAATTCCGGGAGCGCAAGCAGTTCTCCGTGCGGTGGACGCCGGCCACGGTGGAAGCGGAACTGACGCAACTGCGCCAGACCATCTGCCAATTCATGGAGTGGGGTCCGTATCCGGCCGGCTCCGGCCTCGCCTATGCGGTGGGCATGCCGCAGCGCGCGTGGATCGACACCCTGGGGGCTTCCCTGAATCTTTTCCTGGCCAACAAGAAGATCATCCCGGCCGAATGGATTTCGCCGGTGGCGCCGATCGCCGCCGCGCTGGCTGAGGCCGCGCCGGGTTCCGCCGTGGCTTCGCTCTCCTGGCTCACGCTGCAGGACCGGGTGAAAACCTTGGGCCTGGACGGTGGTCCGGGTCGGGCCGCGCTGGCCCCCGACCCCCTGGTCGAAGCCGCGGCGGCGCAGTTGCGCGGCTGAGGCAGCCGGTTCCGTGCCTTACTTGCTTCGGGCCCGCGGATGGCCCAGGCTGACCCTCCCATGTCGCAACTGACCTCCGATCTTCGCATCCGCGCGACCAAGCCCTTGGTGGCTCCGGCGATCCTGGAGGCCGAGCTCCCACTCGGCGAAGTCGGAGCGGCCCTGGTGGCGCGCGCCCGGCGGGAGATCGGAGCGGTCTTTGCCGGCGCCGACGATCGGCTGGTGGTGGTGGCCGGGCCCTGCTCGATCCACGACCCGGCGGCCGCGCTGGACTACGCCGGGCGCCTGCGGGTCGCGGCCGAGCAGCATGCCCCCGATCTCCTGATCGTGATGCGGGTCTACTTCGAAAAACCGCGCACCGTGGTCGGCTGGAAGGGGCTGATCAACGACCCGCGGCTGGACGGCAGCTATGAAATTAACGAGGGCCTGCGGATCGCCCGCCGGCTGATGGTCGGCGTCACCCGCGCCGGCCTGCCGATCGGCACTGAATTCCTGGACACGACATTGGGCCAGTACTACGCGGACCTCGTCTCCTGGGGCGCCATCGGCGCCCGCACCGTGGAGAGTCAGGTGCACCGCGAGCTGGCGTCGGGCCTCTCGATGCCGGTGGGATTCAAGAATCGCACGGACGGCGACGTCCAAGTCGCCGTCGACGCGATCCGTTCGGCGCGGCACGCGCACTGGTTTCCCTCGCTCACGCGCGACGGCGCGGCCGCCGTGATGGGCACCACCGGCAACGATCAAACCCATTTGGTCCTGCGCGGCGGCACCCGGGGGCCCAACTTCTCGGCGCCCGATATCCAGGCGGCGGTGGCGCTGCTGCAGCGGGCCAAGCTCCCGATCGGGCTGATGGTGGACTGCAGCCATGCGAACAGCGGCAAGGACCCGGCGCGCCAGCCGGCGGTCGCGGCGGATTTGGCCGCGCAAATCGCCGGCGGCGAGCGGGCGATCGCAGGCGTGATGCTCGAGAGCAATCTGATCGAAGGGGCGCAGGACTTTCAGGCGCAGCCGCGGGTTTACGGCCGCAGCGTCACCGACGGCTGTTTGGCGTGGGAGCAGACGGTGCCGGTGCTGGCCAATCTCGCCGCCGCGGTGCGGGCGCGGCGGAGCGCTTAACAGCGCTTGCGCACCTGGCCAGGCCCCGATCCGGCGCTGGCCGCCGGCGCGACCCGATCAGGAGCGAGGGTCGGCGACTCGGCCCAGGAACAGGACCGTGCCGGTGGCGTTGTCTCGAATCAGGAAAATGAACGGGTGGTCGACGTAGAAATCGCCCTGCGGCTTGAGGAGCGCCATACCGGCCATCGCGCCGGCGGTGGCCGCCGCCGCTTCGGTGCCCTCTTCATCAACCGCGACCGTGCACTCGTGGAAAAGCTTGGAGATGAAGAGGCGGCCGTTCGCCGCGATGCCGGAGAAGTCGGCGGACGGATTGAACACCAGGCTGAGACCGAGGGCGCCCAGGGTCGAATTCAAATCGGAGTTCCGGGTCAGGGCGAAGGGCGGCAGGGCCACGTTCAGCGCGACGGGCCGGCTCTGGTCCAGCTTGCCCAGCCAGGCGGCCAGGTTGTCGGCGTTGAAATGATACTCGAGGGTGGTGAGGCCGTCCGCCGTGTCCGGCAGGAGGATGATCATCGAGGCGCTGCCGCCCGCATACGGCAGTTCGGCCAGCCGGCAGCCATCGCCCGCCGTCATCCGGAACACGCCCGTTTCCCGCATGAGCGGGAGCGAAATCGGCTCATCCGGCGACAAGTAGAAATTCCCCGGGAGGGTGGACGATTTGGCGAAAGGCTTCTGCCAGCGCGCCTTGAAGTAGACCGCGTTGCACAGCACCAAGCGCGTCTCCAGGGACAGGCCGCCGGCTGGGATCAAATTGGCGATCTTGCCCTGCGTGGCGCTCTCGACCCACGCATTGATGGCGGAGCGGGCGCCATCGGAGTCGGCGATGAAATCGACCGGCTTGAGCTCCGCCGCGAAGTCGCGCTGGCCGCGCGCCAGAAACTCCGGGCGAAACGGATAGTCCTCCTGCGTCCAAAGGGAATTGGCGATAATGAGTTTGGCCCCGCGGTGGTTTTCCGCGTTCAACTGGAGGCTGAGCTGGCCATAGGCGTCCGCGGCCGCCGTGGGCGAGGCGGTTATCCCCAAGGCGGCGGCCAGCGCCGCCGCGGTGTCCCCCCGCGATCCCAGGTAGGCCAATTCCAGGGCGCTCGAGATGCTGAACGGAGAAAACGCCAGGTTCCCGGCCATCTTGCCCAGCTGCTGATAGAGGTGGACGGCGAACGCTTCGCCGGATGGCGCCGCTGGGGCCGGACTGGGCACGGGCTGCGCCAGCGCCGGCGGCGCGGAAACCCCGGCGAGACAGAGGCCAGCGATCACGGGCACCAGGGCGGCCAGCGGACGGGCGCAGCGGAAAGCGACGGCGGACGGACTCATCGGCGAAGGGTCATTGGCGGCCGAGCATGGGGCAAAAAACCGGGCAGATCAAATCCGGCCTTTGTCCTGCTTTCCTCGCCCGGTCGCCGGCTACGCACCCGCCAACTGCCCGCACCCGGCCGCGATATCGATGCCCCGCCGCTGGCGCACAGTGCTCGGCAGCGAAAACTCATCCGCCAGGATGCGTTGAAATCGCCTGGCCGCCTCGCTCCGGGACGGGGCGCCCGCGTAGCCGGCGGTCGGATTGAGCGGAATCAGGTTCACCTGGCCGCGCAGGCCGCGGAGCAGGCGGCCGACGGCCCGGGCGTCCTCCGGCCGGTCGTTTTCGCCCTCGATCAAGGTCCATTCGTAGAAGATCCGGCGCCCGGTCTGCTCGCTGTAGGTCCGGCACGCCGCCATTAATTCGTCGAGCGGCCATTTTTTGGCCGCCGGCACCAGCGCGGCGCGCGCTTCCTGGGTCGCCGCGTGCAGGGACACCGCCAGGTGGACCGGATTGGGTTCGCGCGCCAGGCGCAGGATGCCGGGCACTACCCCGACGGTGCTGAGGGTGATCCGGTCGGAGCCCAGCGACAGCCCGCTGGTATCCCGAAAAATTTCCACCGCCGCCATCACGGCGTCGTAGTTGTGCAGGGGTTCGCCCATCCCCATCAGCACGATGTTGCGCAGGCGGGACTGGGCGAGGGACTCCGGGTCGCCGGGGCGCCCCGCCTCGAGAAAGAGGCGGCGCAGGATGCGCTGCACGTGCACCGCTTGGGCCACGATCTCCCCGGCGGTCAGGTGGCGTTCGAATCCCGCCTGGCCGGTGGCGCAGAAAACGCAGCCCATCGCGCAGCCGGCCTGGCTGCTGACGCAGGCGGTCACGCGCCCGCGAAAGCGCATCAGCACCGTCTCGATCACCGGTCCGCCCGCCAGCCGGAGCAGGGTCTTGCGGGTGAATCCGTCGCTGGAATGGGTCTCGCGGGCGACCGGGAGGAAGCCGACTTCGTAGCCGGCGGCCAGGCGGTCCCGCACCCGGGCGGGCAGCCCGGTCATGGCCGCGACCGATTCGGCACACTCCCAGTACAGCTCCCGCCACAGGCGCGCAGCATGCTTCGGGCTCAGATCCCAACCCGCAAACAGCGCGGCGACTTCGCCGCGGGTCAGGGTGTAGAGGTCGATCGGGCCGCTCATGGGAAGCGCATTCCAATCGAAGTTCACAGCGAGTTGCAACGGCGCCGGCGCGGCCTCAAGCTCCCTGGGATGGCGGAAAAAGCGATCATTCCCGGCGGTTCCGGCTTTCTTGGCCGCGCCCTCGCCCGCGACTTGGCGGCCGCGGGCTGGGAAGTCGTGATCCTCTCGCGCCGGCCGGCGCCGGCCGACGGCGCGATCCGCACGATGGTGTGGGACGGCCGCACGAGCGGGGCCTGGGCGGCCGAGCTCGAAGGGGCGGGGGCGATCATCAATTTCACCGGCCGGAGCGTTGCCTGCATCCACAACGAGCGGAACCGCCGGGAAATCATGGATTCGCGGGTGGACTCCGTGCGTGCGATCGACGCGGCGCTGGCGGCGTGCGCGCAGCCGCCGCCGGTCTGGGTGCAGGCGACCTCGCTGGCCATCTATGGCAATCCGGGCGACCGGGTCTGCGACGAGGCCGCCCCCGAGGCCGGCGGGTTTTCCGCGGCCGTGTGCCGGACCTGGGAAAGAAATCTGCTCAGCGGGAAGGGCGGCTTTGAAAAAACGCGCCGGGTCGCGCTTCGCATCGGCATCGTCCTCGGTCCGAAGGGCGGCGGCCTGGCGCCGCTCGCGCGCCTGGCGCGCTGGTACCTCGGCGGCTCCGCCGGCAACGGACGGCAGTACATCAGCTGGGTCCACCTGGATGATTTCTGCGCCATCTGCCGCTGGATGATCGAGCGGAAGGAGGCCATGGGCAGCTACAATGCGACCGGCCCCAATCCGGCGCCGAACGCGGAGTTCATGCGCGATGTCCGGCGCGCGCTGGGCCAGCCGTGGTGTCCGCCCGCGCCGGCCTGGGTGGTCCGCCTCGGCGCGCGCTACCTGATGCACGTGGAGGCGGATCTGGCGCTCACCGGCCGGCGCTGCGTGCCGGGGCGGCTGTCCGCGGAGGGGTTTGAATTTAAACACCCGGACCTGGCTCCGGCCCTGCGCGATATCCTCGGGCCGAAGGCTCAGAAGAAAGTGTAGTACTGGCCGGCCGCCAGGCGCTGGATCAGCAGCGCCAGCTCCAGGGCGTGATAGTCGCCCCACATCGAGGATTCGCCGCACGGCACCTGCCGTCCCTTCGGAATGTAATCCCAGCCGTTGGGCCGGTGGTACACGCTGTGCAGGATGAGGCCCTGGTGTTTCGGACTCGTCGAAAGGTAGGGCTCGGCAAAGAGCGTGTCGGCGATCGTGAGGCCCGCCTGAAAATACTTCTGGCCGGCGGCCGCCGCGCCGTTGGCGCTGAGCCACTGGCCGAGCCGGAGGAAACCCTGGGCGGCAATCGCGGCCGCCGAGCTGTCCACCGGCTCAAAGTTATTGTACGGATCCGCCGGCCGCCGGGTGTAATCGCCGAGCAGGTGGATGGCGCGGGCCCCGCTGTCCCAATAGGGAATCCCGTCCCGCGCGGCATAACCGTCGATGTAGTAGTCGCTGGCCGCCCGCGCCGTTTCCAGGAAAAGATCGGTGACCGCCCGGCGGCCTCCCACCGGGTCCAGCTCGGTGCCGCGGACAATATCGATGAATTCCAGCTGCTCGGCGTAGCCGCAGATGATCCAGGCCGCGCCGCGGGTCCAGGTCGTGAAGGGCGAATACCCCTGCTGGCTGCTCGGGCAGCGGAACTGGCCGTCGTGGCGGTTGAAGATCGATTCATGGGCCACCCGGCCGCGCACGTCGTAGTGATCGCGGCCCGACCCGAAAAACACATTGAAGCGCGCGGTCGTGGCCGCGTGCTCGATCGCCCGGTGGAGCAGGTTGATCGGACGGTCGCCTTCGCCCATCAGGACGTGGCCGAGTTGGTGGGCGACGACCAGGGAGCGCATCGAGCGAATAGTGTCGGCAAACAGCGACTGCGGACCGTTGAAGGAGGTGATGTAGCCGCTCGGCGCGACCCCGGCGCGGCCCGGGATCGGCGACCAAGCCTCCCGGTACGCGGTTGGAGCGTAACGGGCCGCCTGCACCGCTCCGGAAACCTTGAGCGCCAGCTCCATGAAATTGAGTTCGGCGCGGTTCTCCGGAATCTTGCCTTCGCGTTGGAGGCGCCGGAGGTTGCCGTAAGTCGAGATGTTGTTGAAGCCGTGGTCGTGGACCCCGACATGGGAGACATGGGAGGCCATGTGGCGGATCGTGCGCTCCCGGCCCAACTGCAGGGAGGCGGGGTCCCCCGTCCCGTCAAAATGGAGGAGGGCCATGCCGAACTGAAACCCCTGCGTCCATTCCGTCCAGCCCCGGGAGGTGTACTGGCCCTTCACCGTGAACACCGGGGTGCCCCGGGCGGGGTCCCACGCGGCATCCAGGGCGCGAATCTTCTGGCCGGCGAGTTCGAACACGCGGGCCACTTTCGGCTGCAGCTTCTGGGGGGTAAGGCGAGCGCTGATCTTCATGGTCGTCGGCGGGCGACCTTGCGGACTTGCGCGGACTGAAACAAGGGCGAAAACCGCCTCAAGGGCGCGCGCCTTCGAGTCGATTTAGCTGGGTAGCCCGGGCCTGAGTTCGGGTGTTTGATCAAACGGCTTGAACCCGCTTCTGCATATCCTCCCGTGGGCGCTCGCCGCCTCGGGGACGGTGCTGGCTGCCTTTCTCCTGGCCCGGCATCGCACGGTTGTGCTCACCCGCCGGCAGATCCAGCGGGATTTGGAGGCGAGCAACGACACCCTGGCGCGCATCCGGCAGGCGATGGGCAGCGCGACCGACGCGATCGGGATCGGGGACTTTGAGGGTAACTCGCTCTATCACAACCGGGCCTGGGTCAATCTCTTTGGATACACGGTAGAGGAATTGAACGCCATTCCCGGGCAGGGCGTCCTGTTCGCGGACGAGGCGGACGCCAAGGTGGTCTACGATCACATCAAGGAGGGCCGTTCGTGGGCGGGCGAGGCGGATATCCGGACCAAGGACGGGCGGCGGGTCCCGGCCGCGATCCGCACCGACCTGGTCATGGACGAGAACGGGTTTCCGGTCGGCATTTTCGGGATCTTTCGAGACATCACCGAGGAGCGCCAGCGGGCGATCGAACGGGACCGGACGACGAAGCTCGAATCGGTGGGCATGGCGGCCAGCGGCATCGCCCACGACTTCAACAATCTGCTCACGGCGATCGTCGGGCAGGTGAATTTGGCGCAGCTGGACGACCATCTGCCGGAAACGGTGCGGCTGCGCCTGGCGGAGGTCGAGCGGGTGACCTGGCGGGCCCGGGACCTTTCGAACCAGCTGAAGACGTTCGTGAAGGGCGAGACGCCGACGCGCCGGCTCATCGAACTGCCGGCACTCATCCGAGAAGCGGTGGAATTTGCGGTCCAGAGCCCGGCCGTGAAGGCCCGCTTTGAAATCCCCGACACCCTGTGGTCGGTGGAGGCGGACTCGAGCCAGCTCCTGCAGGTGATCAACAACCTCGCGGTCAACGCGGTGCAGGCGATGCCGCAGGGCGGCCGGCTTTCGGTCACGGCCCGGAACCAGGCGATCAGCGCGGCCGGAGGGATGCCCCCCCGCCGCTGGGTCCTGATCACCGTGGCCGACACCGGCGTCGGCATTCCGGCGGAAAATCTGGCGAAGATCTTTGAGCCCTTTTTTACGACCAAGAAAACGGGCACCGGCCTGGGACTGGCGACGACCCGCTCGATCGTCACGAAGCACGGGGGCGACCTGAAGGTGGACTCGGTGATGGGGCTCGGGACGAAAATTACGATCCAGCTGCCGGCCGCCGGCTGAACGGCTCTCCCGGCCGGCCGTCAGCCACGGAACGTCGTCACCAGGTCCGCGTAAATCTTGGCGCTCGCGATCAGCTCCCGGACCGACGCCCGCTCGTCGACCCCGTGGCAGTCCTCGCCGCCGGGGCCGTAGCCGGCGGTCGGGATCTTCAGTTCGGAGGCGAAGAAATGCATGTCATTGAAGCCGGTCGAGGTGTCGAAGACCGTGCGCGAGCGCCGCACCCGCTGGACGCTGCCGGCCACGGCCGCGAAAAACGGGTGGGTAGGCGGCTGATAGCAGGCGAAGTTTTGGGAAACCTTGGCGACGCTGATGCGGCAGTGGGGAATCCGCGCGGCCGCCGCCTTCAGGAAGGCGCGCAACTCGCGCTCGGCGGCCGCATGGTCCTCCACCGCCAGGACGCGGCGGTCAATGCTGAAGCTGGCCCGGGCCGGCACCGTATTGATCTTCGCGCCCGGTCCGGAGGCGAACACGCCGCCGACATTGATCGTGGCCCGGAGCGTGCGCCCCGCCGGGGTCTTGAACGAGTGCCGGGCGATCTTGGTCTTGTACTCCTCCAGCGCCAGTACCAGCGCGGACATTTTCTCGAGCGCGTTGATCCCCTCCTGCGGCCGGGAGCCGTGGCTCGCCCGCCCGTGGACGGTGACTTCCAGCCACACGACCCCGTTGTGTCCGCAGCCCACCGCGTTGCCTTCGCCGCCCTCCATCACGACGGCGAAGTCGGGGTGGATCGGCGCATGCTGCGCCAGCCAGCCGGTGCCGAGCACGGAGTCGGTCTCCTCGTCGGCCGTGAAGGAGACCTCGATGTTCAGCAGCGGTCGGGTTTTCGTGGCCCGCAGCGCGCGCAGGGCCAGGATCAGGCTGGCCGCCGAGCCCTTCATGTCGCCGGTGCCCCGGCCGAAGATCCAGCCATGATCCACGGCGCCGCTGAAGGCGCTGCGGTGCCGCCACTGGCCGGAGACCGGCACCACATCGTAGTGGGCGTTGAAATGGATGGTTTTGGCCGTCCGGCTGACCGTGGACTTGCCCAGGACGTTGTAGCGGGGATACCCGTATTGCTCCGGCGGCAGGGTCTTGCGCAGCAGGGCGTCCGGAATCCGGAAGCGCCGGGTCTTCAGGCCCGCCGCCTTCAGTTGGCGGACGAGCAGGGCGGTCATCGGCTCATAGTGATCCCCCGGGGGATTGACGGTCGGGATGGCGACCATCTGGCGGAGCGAAGTCAGCAGCTCGGAGGAGTGACGGTCGATATATTCGGAAGGAGACATGAGTCGGGGCGGCGCTCCGCGGCGGAAAAAAGCGCCGCCGGCATGATCCGCGCCGGCCGGAGGGGAGGCGAGCCCGTTTTGCCGCCGCCGCGGCGGATCGGCGCTAATAAATTTGCCCCGGCTCCGGGCCCGGCGCAGTCTCCGGACGACATGACACTGGCCGACCTTCGGACGGACTATTCGCTCACCGGCCTCGCCGAGAAGGACCTCGCGCGGGATCCGTTCCGGCAATTTGAGAAATGGTTCGGCGAGGCGGAGGCGGCCAAGCTACCGGAGCCCAATGCCATGGTGCTCGCCACCGCCGACCGGTCGGGCCGGCCCTCCTCGCGGGTGGTCCTGCTGAAGGGACTCGATGGCCGCGGCTTTGTCTTCTACACCAACTACGAGAGCCGCAAGGGCCGCGAGCTAGAGGCCAATCCCCGCGCTTCGCTGCTGTTTCCGTGGGTGGCGCTGGAGCGGCAGGTGATCATCGAGGGCCCGCTGGCCAAAGTCGCGCGGGAGGAGAGCGAAGCGTATTTTCATAGCCGGCCGCGGCTGAGCCAATTGGCGGCCTGGGCGTCCCAGCAGAGTTCGATCATCTCCGGCCGGGCCGTGATTGAGGACAGCCTGAAGGCCCTGGACCGGAAATACGCCGGTCAGGAAGTGCCGCTGCCGCCCCAGTGGGGCGGCTTCCGCCTCTCGCCGGAAACCGTGGAATTTTGGCAAGGCCGGCGGAGCCGGCTGCACGACCGCCTGCGCTATCGGCGCGCGGCGGACGGGAGTTGGACGGTGGAGCGGCTCGCCCCTTAGCCCGTGCTCTACCTGATTCGTCACGCGGACGCGGTCGATGCCGAGCCCGATGCGGAGCGGCCCTTGAGCGAGCGGGGCCGCGGCGAGATCCGCCGGCTGGCGAATTTTTTGCGGCCCGCCGGCGCACTGGCGCCGGAGGAGATCTGGCACAGCCCTTTCCTCCGGGCGCGCGACACGGCGGCGCGCCTGGCGGCGGACTTGGGCTGGTCGGACCGGGCGCAGGTGGTCGCCGGTCTGGAACCGGACGACCCCCTGGGGCCGATCGCGGGTCGGATCGCGGCGACGGGCCGGTCCGTGGCAATTATTGGGCACAATCCGCACCTAACCCTGCTCTCGACGCTGCTGGTGACCGGCGCGCTGGCGCCCGAGGCATTTGCCTTCCCCAAATGCGCGGTCCTGGCCTTGGAGCCGGGGCTCGGCCGCAATCCGGGGGCTTGGCTCGTCCGGTGGATGGTAATCCCCGAACTCCTGCCGTAGGCGTAGCCCCATGAATCTGGCGGTTCTTCCCGTCCGCACCGGTGGCGCGGCCGAAAACATGGCCGTTGATTTTTTGCTCCTGCAGCGCAGCCCGGGAATTCCCGGGCCCCGGTTCCGCCACTACGAGTGGCGGGCGCCGGCCTTCACCTTCGGCTACAGCCAGAAGATTGCCTGGGTGCGGCCGCAGCTCCCGCCCGAGGGCGCATTCGATCTGTGCCGGCGGCCGACCGGCGGCGGATTGGTCGACCATCGCGGGGACTGGACTTATGCGCTGGTGATTCCGCGGGGCCACCCCGTGGAGGAAGCGCGCGCGGCGCAGAGCTACCGGGTGATCCACGAGTGCCTGGCGGCGGCGTTGCGGGCGCAGGGCGTGGCGGCGGACCTGCAGCCGGCCGCCGCCGACCCTGACGCGGCGCCGGGGATTTGCTTTAAAAAGGCGGAAGCGAGCGACGTGGTTGCGCCCGGCGGCGGAAAGATTGCCGGCGCGGCGCAGAAGCGCAACAAGCGGGGGCTGCTCTTTCAGGGCTCGGTCTGGCGGCCCGCGGCCGGTGGCGCGGCCGTGGATTGGGACCGGTTTGGAGAGGACTTTGCCGCGGGAATCGGCGCCGCGCTGGACGCCCCGGCCGCCTCGGCGCCCTGGCCCGAATTTGACGAAGACGAGGTCAGCGCGCTGACGGAAACCTACGCGAGCGCCGAATGGGTCGAGTATCGCTGACTCAGACCGGGAGGTTCTCTCCCGGAGCGAGAGGGGAGTCGGAACCCGGAGTCGCGGAGAAAGAAGGGTCCGGGGGAATCGGGGCGCCGTGGGCGGCCGCCGACTCGTCCTCGTTGAGGCGGGGCGCTACGGGTGCCGGCTTTGACGGGGCTTTGCGCGGGGCGGCGACGCGGGATTTCCGTCCGGGGGTTGCGCGCGGAGATTTTTTGACCGCGGGCAGCTTCGCCGTGCTTTTCGGCGCCGGCTTCGCCGGGCGAATCAGCCGGATCGGCGCCGACTTGGGTCGCGTGGCCGTGGGCGGAGCGGCGGGCACGGCGGCCAGGGCGCGCTTGAGGCTCTTCACTGTCTTGCGCGCCGCTTTGGCGATTTTTTTCGCCCGCTTGAAGACCTTGCGCGCCCGCTTGAAATCCACTTTCGCCGCCTGCGACTCGTCGCGCTTGCCTTCCGCGTAGCGCAGGGCGGCGGCGATCCGGAGGCGCAGCTCTCGCCGTTTGGCGGGCGGCTCGGGGCTGAGGCGGGCGAAGGGGCCGGTTTTCATGGGCTGGGGAACCGCGCCTTCCAGGGTTCGAGGCAGCAGGTTACAATCACGTTACCGGGGGCCGGGCCGCCGCGGCAACGCTGCGAATGTTACATTTGCTTGGGCCGGCGAGCTATTTACCGCTCGGAGCGGGCGCGGCGGCGGCCACCGGCGCCGGCTCGAACGGCCACGCATGCTTCACCCGGGCGGCGATCAACGCGGCAGTCACGGCGCCCACGGCGACGTAGAAACCGATCAACTTCCAGACTTTGCCGCGGTCGCGATAGGGATCCTTGAACTGCCGGGTGGCATGCGGCGGCAGGGCCGGCAGGTCGCTCAGCACACGGCCAAGGGGCAGGTTGATTTTCACCCGGCCGTTGATCGCCCAGCCGCTGGCTTCCAGAATGGGCCCAAGCGTGCGTTGGCGCAGCTTGAGCCACGCGATGAGCATCGCCGGCCCGGAAATCGCCAGCGCGATGCCGACGATGGCGGCCGGGATCTTCCACCCGTGCAGGCCGAAGATCGTGGCCATGATCACCCCGAAGGCTGTGCTGATGCCGCCGACAGCCACGCCGATCGCGGCGACCGTGCCGACGTCGATCTTCGCCTTCGGCGCGGGACCCGCGGGGGTCGCGCCGCTCGCGAGCGCGGCATTGGACACGTCATCCGCGTCGGCGGACCGTTTGGCCACCTGGGCCTCGACGAAGCGGATCAGCTTCTTGTAGGGCGACAGGAACGCCTGCCGGATGCTGATCGGATTCTCGATCAATTTGATGATGGTGGCATCCCAGTCCTGGCCATGGCGGTCGTAAAAAACGCCGTTGCGGCCGACAAAAAGATAGTCGACGTCGCCCTGGGTGAAACAGGCGGCGATCTTGAGGGCGGCCCCGCCCGGCCGGCGGCAGTCGACGTAGGCGATGCACGCCTTGCTCATGGTGGCCAGGGCCGAATGCGCCGCCGCGTCCTCGACGCGCACGCACAGTTCACACGAGCGGCTGTCCAGGTAGAGCGTGCCGGCCTGGAAGGTGGCCATGCGGTCGCGGGAGTAGAAGTCGGTGAAGTTGACGAAGTTGTTCAGGAGCGCCCGCAGATCGCGGCGGTACCGCACCAGCCGTTCCAAATCGGAGGAGGCGGCAAATCCGGGCGCGAGCGCGGCGTCCCGGGCGATCAGGGCCTGCAGGCCGGCGCGGCCCGATCCCTGCAGCAATGCGCGGACCCGGTCGCTCGGCAGCGCGGCCGCTTTGCCGGCGGGCTTGGCCGCGAGCCAGGTTTCATAGGCGACAAATCGGCCGGTGAGGGAGTCCCAGTCCTCCGCCGTGAGGGCGGTTTTGCCGCTCCCGAATACCGGAGTGGCGACGTCCTGTTGGAACGTCGCCAGGGAGTCGGCCCACGCGGGGTTGACGGCGCCGCTGAGCGGCAGCGGCCGGCCGGGCGCGACGCGCGCCAGCGGGAGGGCGATCAAGGCGGCGGATTTTCCGGAGAGCTCGGTTTCGCCGAGCTTGAGGTAGTCGGCGGCGTCGGGATTAAGGGGGCCTTCGGCCGAGGGATCGAAGGCGGCCACGCGGCAGCGGGTAAAATAATCGTCCACTTTGGCGCGGACGGCCGCCATCGCCGCGTAGGCGGCTCCCGTGCGCTCTCCGAGGAAGGCGATCGCGGGGTCGCTGCCCTGAGCGGTCCAGTCGGCATAGGCCTGCAGGTCGGCAAAAAACGCTTCCGTCTGCGCGGGAGTGATTCCGGAGCTGCCCACGCGGCTCTGGGTAAGCCCGAGGCAGGCGGCGATGTCGGTGATGAGGGCGCGCGTATCATCGTCAGGTGCCGCCTCCAGCGGGATCACGCCGTCGCCGTTGATCCGGCCGGCGCTGAACACGGAGGCCGGATCGGAGAAGTCCCCGACCGCGACAGACACTGCGGCCGTCTTGCCGAGATTGCCGAGGATCTGTTTGGCGGCGGCCAGCAGAGGCGCGCCATCGGGAAGTTCGGCGGCGATGCTCGCCAGTGGCAGCTCTGCTGAGCCTCGCAGAAGCTCCGCTGGGTCCAGCAGGCGCGCGGCGGCCCACTGGGCGGCGGCGATCACTTCGGGCGGACGGATCCGGCCGTCGCCATCGGTGTCGATCAGCGCGAGCGTTTTCTCGTCCAACTCCAACCCCTTGACCGGGCAGCTCAGCGCCACCCACAGCTTTTGGTCGAGCTCGCTCAAGGCCAGCAGATCGGCCGCGGTCGACAACGTCGCTTGATCGAGTCCGCCCAGCCGCCGGAAGGTCCAGGTATGGTCAGAGCGGGACGGGCGGGGAGATTTGGTCACGGGCGCCATGGTGAAGCGCCGGGACGGCGGCTGGCAATTCGCGAGTCAGGACGAATCCGACGAATGCCAGTCCGCTTCGGACGAGAAAATTGTCTCTAGCTTGTTCGGCGCGAACGCCGTTTCAGGCGACGTTTGCCTGCTCCCCGGCCCTCCAAAAGGGTCATGGCTGCGGCTAGTTTTCCGGCGGTCGGAAGCGGCGGGGCCGATAGCACTCGCCTGATCACCTGCGAAACGATTCGCGTTCATGGCGCTTTTCTCGGAGCAATCGCTCGTATGCGTCCAATCCGATCGAGATATTTTTGGTCGGCATGCCGCCACCGTGGGAATTTTTGGAGTTTAATCAAGCTCGTCCAATCAGGAAAAGCAGTTACCGGCTTAACGTGATCACGCACTCCAAATGCCGGGTCTGCGGGAACAAATCGAACGGTTGGACCCGCGACAGGCCATAGCCGGCCGTCTTGAAATGGCAGAGATCGCGCATTTGCGTCGCCGGGTCGCAGCTAACGTACACGACCGATCGCGGCCGGAACGTGAACAGCTGCTGCAAGAAGCCTTCGTCGCAGCCTTTGCGCGGCGGATCGATCACAACCACCGTTTCGTCAGCGGTAAAATCGATGTCCTGGAATATGCCCCCCGCGTCTCCGGCGAGAAACAGAGCATTGGCGATCCCGTTGGCCGCGGCATTTTCCTTGGCGAAGGCGACGCTGGTTTCGCTGATCTCAACCCCGGCCACCCGTTCGAACGCCGACGCGGCGCTCAGGGCGAACAGCCCGCTGCCGCAGTAGGTATCGACGAGGAAACGGGCGCCGCTCGCCGCCGCCTCCGACCGCACGTAGGTGGCGAAGGCGGGCAGAATGAAGGGATTGTTCTGGAAAAAATCATGGGCCCGAAAGCGCAGCCGCAGCGGCCGCTCCAAGGCGATCTCCTCGGTGATCACCGCGTCATAGTCGGTCGTCACCTGACCTCCGGCCTCGCGCAGCAGCACGGTGGCCGCCCGCGGATAACCGCCGGCGGATGCCTTAGCGCGCACCTCGGCCCGGACCGCCGGCAGGCGTTCATTGATCCCATCGGTCGCAATCAGGCAGCGCGGAACGTCCACCAGGTCGAACCGGGTCCCCTGCCGGAGGAAGCCGATCGGAAAGTCACCATCTGTCCGTCCCGCCCGTTCCCGCGGCGCGCCGAAGTGAGGCGTGATTTTGGAGCGGTAGCCATAGGGCCGGGGCGAGCCGATGACCGGTTCCACCGGAAATTCCCAATCGGCCATGTGCCGCAGGAGCTCGGCCACTTGGCGCTGCTTCCAGGCCAGCTGTTCGGCATAGGCGAGGTGCTGATACTGGCAGCCCCCGCACCGGCCGAAGAGCGGGCACGGTGCTTCGACCCGATCGGGGGACGGGGTGAGAATCGCCACCGCGTCCGCCTCGGAAAAATTGCGGTAATTGCGGTACACCCGTGCCCGCACCTTTTCTCCCGGCAGAGTAAAGGGCACCATGATCACCCAGCCCGCATTGGCTTCGGACCCCGGCTCGGGTGCTCCCGGCAGCGGGACGCGCCCCAGGCCGGAGCCCAAGTTGGTGAGAGTCGTTATCTCCAGGTCGATTTCCTGGTGATAGGCGAAGGGATGGGCGTTGAATTTGGGTTTGGCCACGAAGCGTCGGGACTGACTAGCTGCCAATGTGGCGCTTCCTTCCGAGAAAATTACAAGCCTGCAAAATCCGCGGGTGAAGCAGCTGGTGAAGCTGCGGGACCGCCGGCCCCGGGACGAGGCCGGGGTTTTTCTCGTGGAAGGGTACCGCGAAATCCGGCGCGCGCTCGATCGAAAGATCAGGCTGAACGAGCTCTATTTTGCGCCGGACTGGTTTCTGGGTGAAAACGAGCAGGCCTTGTTGGCCGAGGCGGCCGAGGCAGGGGTGGCACTATTCGAATTGACGAAAGAGACCTTCGCCAAGGTCGCCTACCGGGAACGTCCCGACGGCTTGCTTGCGGTCGCCCCGCAGTGGCGCCGGACGATGGACGACCTGACGGCGTTGGCGGCCCTCTCGGCGATGCCTTTCTTTCTCGTGGTGGAAGCCATCGAGAAGCCGGGAAACCTGGGCACAATCCTGCGCAGCGCGGACGCGGCGGGCTGCGATGCGGTCATTGTCTGCGATCCGGTGACCGACCTATTCAATCCGAACGTCGTGCGGGCCTCGACGGGCGTTCTCTTCTCCGTGCCCTGTTTCGTGGCTGAAAGTCCCGCGATCCGCGAGTGGCTGCGCACCTACAAGATCCGCATGGTGGCGACGACGCCGGCCGCCGAGCAAGTGTACACGGAGGCCAACCTGAGCGGTCCCTTGGCGATCGTGATGGGCAGCGAGCAATACGGCCTGAGCGATTTCTGGCTGAAGGCGGCGGATGAGACGGTGCGGATACCGATGGCGGGGCAGGCGGATTCGCTGAACGTCGGCATGGCGACGATCATCACGCTTTTTGAGGCGGTCCGGCAGCGCACACCCCAATAGCCGGCGCAAATGCATTTCCGCGACTTGATGCCCGCGTTCGTGCTCTCCGTGTTTGGCGGGACGCGTGGCCGCGAGCGGCGGCGGCTCGACCAACTCCGGAGGATCTGGGGCAAGGAAATTGCTCGGGAGCGCGACCCGGCAATAGTCTCCCTCTATCATGCTTCGGTCCGGGACGATCGGCAGAGAGTCGACGACCAGACGTGGCAGGATCTGGGACTTGAGGAGTTATTCGGCAAGATTGACCGCACCGCAGGCAACCCGGGTCGACAGGTATTGTATCACCAGTTGCGCACCTACGTGGAGGATGATGCGGTTCTCGCCGAGCGAGCTCGCCAGCAGGACATTTTCCAGCGCGAGACGGGGTTGCGGGAGCGCTGTCAAACATTGTTAATGCGCCTCGACGCGGTGGACGATCGCTGGCTCGCGGCGTTGCTCCTCAACCCGTTTCCGGCGCTCCCGGCTTTCGCCCCATTGATTTATGTGTGCAGCCTGACGTCGCTAGTCTGTTTGGCTGGAATCGCGTTTCGCCACTTCCTGATTCTTCCGGCGATGATCCTACTGCTCGTGAACACGGTTATCACCGCCAGCTATGGACGCCGCATCCGGCCTTATTTCACGGGTTTTTCTCAGGTGGTAACGATGTCGGTGTGAGCGAGAAACTCGCCGCCGGGCCCAACGCCGCGTCTCTCCCGCAGATCGCCGATCTGCAGCGGGCCGTGCCGTTAGTAAGCCGGTTGCGCAAGAAGCTGGGCTGGCTGGTGATGGACCGGTCGGCGCTGTCCGACGTGGGCGAATCGGCACTTGGCTATCTCAACATGCTCTTTCTGTTCGACAGCGTAGTCTACCTGCGCTCGCTCGCTTCATTGCGGAAACACCAGGCCGCCCTAGTCGAAATCTACGAGGCGGTTGGCTCGCTGGACGCCGCCATCGCGGTAGCCTCGTACCGGGAAGAATTTGCGCGCACGGCCCGTCCCGCGCGGGAAGACGAACGCCGGCTGAAGTTTTCGAGCCTCTATCACCCGCTGCTCGCTGCGCCGGTGAGCAACGCGTTCGAACTCATCGAGCGATCCGCGCTGATCGCCGGCCCAAATATGGCCGGGAAAACGGTGTTCATCCGCACAATCGGATTGAACGTTATCCTGGCGCAAACGCTGAACTTTTGTTGCGCGGACGCCGCGATTGTGCCGCGCGCAATTGTGCGTTCGTCCATCCGACGGGAAGACAGTGTGCAGGCGGGCGAGAGCTACTTCTTTGCGGAAATCCAACAGATCCTGAATTTTTTAAAGACCGAGGGCGACGGGCGGCGATACATGTTTCTTATCGATGAGATCTATCGTGGGACCAATACAATCGAACGCATTGCTGCCTCCGCCGCGGTTCTGCGCCACTTGGCACTGACGCAGATGGTCTTGGCCACGACACACGATGTCGAACTGCAGGAACTGCTGTCCGCTTCATTCGACCTGGCTCACTTCAGCGACCAAGTTGTCGATGGCCGGTACACCTTCGACTACCAGATCCACCCCGGGCCTGCTCGGTCGCGCAATGCGATCAAACTGCTTGAGATCAGCGGCTACCCTCCGGCAATCGTTCGGGAAGCGGAGAACCTGGCTGCGAGAGCAACCCAATTGGATTCAATCCCCGAGTCCTGACGGTTTTCGAGTTCGATTGCGGTCCTCGGCCCGCCGGTCCTGTTCGACCTTCCCGGGGAATCCCTGCGCGAGCGCGATTGCACGCCGCGCCAGTACAGGGTGCCAACGAAAGTGCTGCGCGGTTTTCTTAATGGTCTTCGTTATGCGATAGACATCGGCAACCTCCCAAACGCCTACTCGGTGGCCGATTAGGTATGCTTCGCGCCCACCGATCGAATCGCGGAATCCGACACCGGGGTATTCCTCCTGCATGATTTTCTCCTTCAGATACTGACTGCTCAAGGTGGCGACTTCCAGATGACGACGTTTTGCCTGCCGGCAAAGCAATGCCGCGAGGTCCTTATCGATGCGGCAAGATTGGACCCCATTCGATCTCATGCTCAAAGCGAATTACTGAGGCCGCGCCGTTGCGACAGATCAGTCGGCCCGTCGACAATGCCGATCGCATCCGGCGCGAATCTCCATTTGGCTCTGCGCTTCAACGAAAATGCGAAAACAGCCCCTGTTTCTTCATCACGGACTTCGACTATCTGACCGTTTCTGGCCGCCTGCTTGGCTTTGCCGAACCGACTGATAAATGTCCGGGTGGTCATCTTCATATCTGGGATGGTTTCGTGTAACACTAGTGAAGTCAATCGGAGGGAAGACGGGCTGGCGCGAACCCATCGCTCAACTATGCAAACGGATCGGAGGTCATATCTTCGTGCCAGGTGTATTCCGCGTTCCGAGCGAGTTCCAGAGTCTTAGTTCGTCCGAAGATGTGTTGGATGAGTCCAAGCGTCATATCCATACCGGCCGATACTCCGGAGGACGTGAACAGATTTCCATCCTCGACCCACCGGGCTTGGCGAACCCAGTTCACGCGGGGACCCTGCGTCATCACCCAGTCGAACGCCCGCTTGTTGGAGGTCGCTGATCGGCCATCGAGAATTCCCGCCTTGGCGAGGAGCGCGCTGCCCGTGCAAACGCTCGCCACGTATTTGGTCTGGGTCGCGACCCGCTTCAGTTGTTGGAGAAACGATTGGTTTTCCACGAGAGGCCGCGTGCCCCAGCCGCCTGGCACGAGCAGCAAATCCAGGTCGGCGACCTCGGCCAGCGCGAGATCTGCCACTCCTTTTGGCCCCTGAGTACTAGGGATTTCTCCAGGCGCCTCCGCGAGCATGGTGATCGAAACCCCGGGGCCCAGATTGCCCAGAAATTCCAAGGGGCCGTAGAGGTCCAGCAATTCGAACTTGGGGAACAGGAGCGCGCCGATTCGGAATTTGGTCACCGGGTCATTCATGGTCCGAAACAATAAGCGGCCGCGCGCCTGACAATGCCTAAGCACCCGCTTACACGCCCGTCCGCAGAATCGCTACCAGTTCGGCCATTCCCGCCGCCATGCTGATCCGCGGGGCATAGCCCAAATCGCGCCGAGCAGCGGAGATGTCGAACCAATGATCCTTCGCTAGTTCGGCCGCGATGAAGCGGGTCATCGGAGGTTCGCCGGCGATCCGGCCCAGCCGCCAGACAGCCTCGCAAACTCCGCCGATCGCCGCGGCGACGCCGAGGGAGACGCGGCGCGTGATCGGCGGCTCGCCGAGTGCACGCAGGAGCTCGTTCACCCAGTCCCAAAGGACCACTGGTTCGCCGTTGGTGATAAAATAGGCCCGTCCTGCCGCGGGCGAGGCGGGGAGCGCTAGTGCTGCTTCGGCCAGCAGATGGGCGTCGACGGCGTTTTCGACGTGCACCAAATCGACGCGATTGCGCCCGGTCCCGACGATCTTCAATCGTCCCGCGCGCGCCCGCGCTAGAATCCGCGGCACCAAGTGCGGATCACCCGGGCCCCAGATCAAATGCGGCCGAAGCGCCACCGTGCGCAGCGTCGCCGAATTCGCCTCCAACACTTCCTTCTCCGCCATCGCCTTGGTGAGCGGATAAGGGCTAGGGCATTCGGTCGTCAGCGGAGCGGATTCGTCCACTCCGGAAAGATCCCGGCCGTTGTAGACCACGCTGGGCGTGCTGGTATGCACCAGGCGCGCCACGCCGTGCTCGCGGCAGCCGGCCAAAACCGCGCGGGTGCCGGTGACATTGGCGGCAAAGAAATCCTCATACCGGCCCCAAACTCCGACCTGCGCGGCGAGATGAAACACCGTTTCTGCCCCGGCGCAGGCACCCGCCACTGCGGCCGCATCGTCCAAGGGCGCCGAAACGAAGCGCACGCCGCGGGCTGCAAGATCGGGCGCGGGCCGCCGGCTAAGGATGGTGACTGGCCGACCCGCCGCCAGCAGGCGTTCCACGAGTTTGCGGCCGAGGAAACCGGTTCCCCCAGTCACCAGGACCGGTCCATTCAGCGCAGCGTTGGATGGCGGCACGGCGATGGGTCCTCAGTTGCTCGGCAGCGGGGCGCGGCGCGCCGCCCAGCGCGCGAGCGTCAGGCGGTGAATTTTGGCATTGTGCCGCACATCCACCGGGAAGTGCGGCCGAAGATAGAATCGGTCGATGCCCGCCGTGGCCGAATGGCCGCGGGCCAAGGCCCGCAGTTCCCCCACCAGTACGCGCTGCGCGGCGCGCCCGCGGTTTGCGCCCTCCACTATCAGCGCAGGAATTTGAGCGCCGGGCTCGCCGAGTCCGATCAAAGCGCAGCGCCGGATCTCCGGATGGGCGCGGAAGACGCGCTCGCACGGCTCGGTGAAAAGGGTGCCCGCCGCGGTCTCAACCCGCTCGACCTTGCGCCCGCAGAACCACAGGCGGCCCAAGTCGTCGACATACCCGCAATCCCCCATCCGGTGCCAGACGCCGGTCGGGGCGGACGCATCCGGAATCTTGGCCGCCGCCGTGGCGGCGGGCAGGCGGTCGTACTCGCGCGTGATCACAGGCCCGCGGACAATGATTTCTCCGATTTGCCCGACCGGAGCGTCCACCGCATCCGCCAGTTTTGCGATGGGGCCATCCTGCAGGGCGACGATGCGAACGGTGATTCCCGGCAGCGGGCGGCCGATACAGGCGCCGCGGCCCTCGGCCCCGGCGGCCAAAGCTTCAGCCCCGCTGAGCGAACTCACCGGCAGCGCCTCGGTCGCCCCGTAGGGACTGTGCAGCTGCCCGGACGGGAGCAACTCGCGCGCCGCGCTCCACAGCGACGCCGGCACGGGGGCCCCGGCACAGAGGACCCGCTTCATACTCGGCAGGGTGATTCCCTGCGCCTGGCAATATTCGGCCACAATCCGCCACAGGGTCGGCGAGCCGAAGGAGTTGGTCACCTTCTCCTGCAAAATCGCTTGCACGATCTTCGCCGGATCGGCCGCCGCCGGCCGGCGCGGATCGATTTCCGGGACGATCGTCGTCATGCCCAGGGCGGGATTGAAAAGCGCGAAGATCGGCAGCATCGGCAGGTCCACTTCGCCGGGAGCGATGCCGTAGGTCTCCCGGATCATTCGCACCTGGGCGTCGAACATGCCGTGTTCGTAGCACACGCCCTTGGGCGCCCCAGTCGACCCGCTGGTAAACAGAATGGCGGCCAGGTCGTCCGGCCGATTGTCGGCGGCGACCGCGGGAGGCTGCCCGGCGCCTGCCGGCGCGAGCCGGGCGGTGAGGGAGGACTGCGTGCCGACGCGCACGGCGACGCTCTGGAACGAACCGCGAAACACCCGGCTCAGCGCGAGCGCGAGGGGAATCCCCACGAGGGCCCGCGGCCGCGTCTGCGCGACGCAGGCGAGGAAATTTTTCAGCCCCATCCCTGGGTCGATGATTACCGGCACGGCACCCAACCGAAAGAGCGCGAAGGCCGCAGCGATCAGCGGCAGGCCGGGGCGCACCATGACGAGCGTCAGGTCCCCGCGCCTCACCCCACGGGCGGTCAGCCGCTCGCACCAGGCCCGCACCTCCGCGTCGAGCTCCGCGAAATTGAGGCTCAGGTAGTCGATCGCGCCGGCCGCGGTGCGGCCGCGCGGGACTTTCAGGGCGGCCACTGCCGGCTGCGCCGCCGCCATGGCATCCAGATACCGGGCAATATTCGCGTTCGCCGCAGCGGCCATGGGTAGTCGAGCGGGCGCCGATCCGCCTGGGGTCTCGGCTTAAGCCTCCCGACTGAGCGAAGGCAGACCGCGGAGCAGCTCCGCCTGCCAGGGGAGCAGCAGCTCGTCGAGCTTGCCCGGCGCGCGGGCGATCTGCGAAAGCTGCGCCCGGTTCGCGATCAAAGTCGATTCGATGCCCAGCTTGGCGGCGATCTTGTCCCGGTCTTCCTTGATCCGCTCCAGGCGCGCGATCTCCGCCTGCGTGAGCGGGGCATGGCTGGCGTCCCGTCCCGGCCGGCGCGGCAGGGTCTGCGGATCGCGGGCGATGCCGGCCTTGACCGCGGCGAGCAGCGCCGGGCCGATCCGGTCGTGGCGCCTCCCGAGGTGCACGCCGGACAAAATGGTCTCGGGCGAATCGCTATCCTGGGCGGCCGCCGCGATCTTCAGCAGCAGTTCGTTGCCGCAGACTTTGAACGGCGGAGTGTCGATGCGCTTCGCCTGCTGCTCGCGCCAATGCCAGATCGCATGTAGGACGCTCAAGGAACGGCCGCGCAGGCGTTCGGATTTTCCAATCCGCCAGTCGTTTTCATCCGCGGGCGCAAATCCATCGCAGCCGGCCGCGATCTGGGCCTGGCATTGCTGCTCGAGCCACTCGGTGCGGTGCAGCTTGACCAGTTCCTTGGTCAGAAGATCGCGCAGCTCCGGCAGGTGCCAGACATCCAGCGACGCATAGTCGAGGAGCTTGGGCACCAGCGGCCGCTTCGACCAGTTGGCCTTCTGGCCATTCTTGTCGAGCTGCACGCCAAAGTGATCCTCCAACAGCGAGGCGAGGCCGATGCGCTGCCGCCCCAAGAGCTGAGCGGCGAGCATCGTGTCAAAGAGGCTCTTCGCGCGAAAACCGCACAGATCATGCAGCAGCCGCAGATCGAAATCGCTGCCGTGCATAACCAGGTGCTTCTGGGCCAGGACGGGCCAGAGGGGCTTCAAATCCGTGCCCGGCGCGAGCACATCCACCAGGTAGACGTCCTCGCCGATCAGGAACTGCATCAGGCAGACCCGCACCCGGTAGTGAAACATGTTGTCGGCCTCGGTATCGAGGGCGACTTCCTCCACCCGTTGGATCGCCGCCACCAACGCGGCGAGTTGGCCGGGCTGATCGACCAATTGGTATCCCGGAGGGCGCCCGGCGGTCTTTACGCCCAGGAGGCGCCGAACCGGATGCGGCAGAAAACGAGAAATCATTTCAAGGCAGGAGAGGCTGAACGAACATTGGCCGAAGCGCCATGATTTATTCCGCCGCCCATGCCTGGAGGAAGGCTTCGATTAACTGCGCCAGCTCATCGCTATAGCCACCTTCGAGGAGGGCGGCGGCCGGCCGTCCGCTCTCGCGGAGCCACCGGCCCAGGGTGCCGAAGTCCTCGATTTCCAGACTGAGGTGGGTGAGCGGGTCGCGGGCGTAGGCATCGAATCCGGCCGAAACCAGGATCAGGTCCGGCCGAAAGGCCAGGACGGTCTCCCAGGAGAGGAGCAGGGCCGCCATATGGTCGGCCCGGGAGGCCCCGGGAGGTACGGGCCAATTGCGGCAATTGTCCGCATCGCCCAGGCCGGTCCCCGGATAACAGGGGGATTGGTGAACCGAGCAATAGAGCAGGTCCGGCCGGCCCTGCACGATCGCCTCGGTGCCATTGCCGTGGTGCGCATCGAAGTCCCAAAGGGCGACTCGCCCGACCCCGGACTCTTGCTGGGCGGCCAACGCCGCGACCGCGATTTGGTTGAGGTAGCAAAACCCCATGGCGTGGCCCGCCGTCGCATGGTGGCCGGGCGGCCGCATCAGGGAGAAAACCGGCCCTTTTTCGGTGACGGCGTAGCGCGTCGCTTCCACGGCCGCCCCGACGGACCGGCGCGCATGGGCGCCGATGCCGCGGAAGTAGGGGGTGTCCGGATCGAAGTCGCGCGGCTGGTCCAAGCGCCGCAGATGGGCGGCGGGGTGCACCCGGAGCAGGGTTTCGTCGGGGACCGCGGTCGTCGGCAGCCGCCAGATCCAATCGGGATGACTCTCCTTGAGAAACGGTACCGCCGTCAGCACCCGGGCCGGCTGTTCCGGCCGCATCGAGGAGCCGTAGTCGGCGCATAGAGGATCGTGCAGGATGAGCATGTCCGGAGAAAACGATGCGGGTCCAGACAGCTTTGTCACCTTCGGCCCGCGTTTCCACCGCGTATTTCCGTCGTTTTTCCGATCGACCGGGACTATCCCCCTGCGAGGAGTTAGCCGCCTTTTCCGGCCTCTCCGAGGCGGCCAATCTGGCCGGCCGACCAGGCCGACGGATTTTGGCCGCCGGTTTGAGGCCGGATTCCGGGCCTTGGCGGCACTCGACGAGCGGGGGGATAGTCCCGGTCGATCGGAAAAACGACGGATTCTTGCGCTTTGCCCCGCTTTTTGCGGCCATGGTCCGGATGAAAACGGTCGTGCTCTGCTCGGGCGGGATGGATTCGGTGACCGCGCTCTTTTGGGCGCGGCAGGCCCATGCCGTGGCGGCGGCCGTCAGCTTCGATTACGGCGCCAAGCACAACCACCGGGAGATTCCCCTGGCCGCCGAAAATGCCGCCCGCCTGGGCATCCGCCATCTCGTTGTACCGCTGCCCTGGATGAACACCCTGTTCGCCTCCGCGCTCCTCCAGGACGGCGGGGACATTCCGGAAGGACACTACGAAGCCGAAAACATGAAGCAAACCGTCGTCCCCTTCCGCAACGCGATCTTCCTTTCGATCGCGACGGGGCTGGCTGAAAGCGCCGGGGCGGAGGGTCTGGTAATCGCGGCCCATGGCGGCGATCACGCCATTTATCCGGACTGCCGGGAGGAATTCATGGCCGCCATGGGCCAGACGATGCGGCTGGGCACTTATGCCGGCATCCAGCTCTTGCGGCCCTTCATCGCGTGGGACAAGGCGGGGATCGCGATGGAAGGCGCCCGGCTCGGCGTCGATTTTGCCCGCACCTGGTCCTGCTACAAAGGCGGGGAGATCCACTGCGGGCGGTGCGGCACCTGTGTCGAGCGGCGCGAAGCCTTCGCGCGCGCGGGCTTGGCGGACCCCACGATTTATCAGCACGAGGATCCGTTGCCGGCGAAACCCGGCTCCGCCTGAAGGCCCCGGAACCATCCCGATGTTGATCGCCGAAATTTTCTATTCCCTCCAAGGGGAAGGAGAGCTGACCGGAGTCCCCTCGGTCTTCGTGCGAACCAGCGGCTGCAATCTGCGCTGCACCTGGTGCGACACGCCCTACGCCTCCTGGAATCCCGAGGGCGAGCGGCGTTCGGTCGACGAGATCGTCGCCGCCGTCGGCGAGCACCGGGCCGCCCGCCACGTGGTGCTGACCGGCGGGGAGCCGATGATCGCGCCGGAGATCCGGACCCTGGCCGCCGCCCTGAAGGAGCGCGGCTACCACCTGACAATTGAGACTGCCGCCACCATCGCGCCCGAGGGCATCGCCTGCGATCTCGCTTCGCTGTCGCCGAAGCTGCTCAACTCGGCGCCCGACGGCGACCAGCACCGCGCCTGGCGGAAAAAGCACGAGGCAACGCGCTGGCAGCCCGACGTCGTCCGCGCCTGGCTCGACGGCGGCTATCCCTATCAGTTCAAGTTTGTTGTGACCCAGCCATCCGATCTCGCCGAGATCGAGGGCATGCTGGCCGCGACCGGCCGGGAGATCCCGCCGCATCGGGTGTTGCTGATGCCGGAAGGGACCGTCCTCGAAACCATGCGCCAGCGCGCGGGTTGGCTGGGCGAACTCTGCAAGCAGAAGGGCTACCGCTACGCCCACCGCCTCCACATCGAACTCTACGGCAATCGCCGCGGGACCTAGCACTTAGTGCTTCAGCTTGGCTTTGAAGCTGTCGGTCGGGCACCCGCAGCCGCTGGAGCAGCCGGGCCGGCGGCGCTTGACGGCGGCCCGCCACACGAACGCGGCGATCGCCAGGGCGACCACCGCGAGGGCGGCAATGGATTGGAACGAGGCGCTCATAGCTTGGGCTAAGATACCGGCAGTTCGCTCAAAAGCCAAGAAGGCGGCCCGATTGGTAGATGACGAAAGAGGCGGCCCAGGCGGTGCCGGTCATATACGCGAGCTGGAATAGGGGCCAGCGCCAGCCGTTGGTTTCCCTTCGCACGACGGCGATCGTGCTCATGCACTGCATCGCGAACACGTAAAACACCATGAGACTCAGGCACACTAGCGGCGTAAACAGCACCCGGCCGTCGGGCCAGCGGGCGTGCTGCAGCGCGGAGCGCAGGGGCGTCAGATTCGTGGACTTGTCGTCGAAGTGCTCGACCCGAAAGACGACCGCCGTCGAACTGACGAAAACTTCGCGGGCGGCGAACGAGCTGATGAGCCCGATGCCGATCCGCCAGTCGAAGCCCAGGGGCTTGATCACCGGCTCCAGCGCATGTCCCGCCCTGCCGGCGAAGCTGTGCGCGATCTGCTCGCCCGGCGGCGCGCCAACGGGCGCCTTGGGATAGGTGGAGAGGAACCAGAGAATGATGCTGATGCCGAGGATCACGGTGCCCGCCCGCTTCAGGAAAATTCCAGCGCGCTCCACCATGTGGAGCACCACGTCCTTGAGCCGCGGCATCCGGTAGGGCGGCAGCTCCATTATCATCAGCGGCGGGGCGCCCTTCAGCAGCGTGCGCTTGAAGAGCCAGGCGAAGCCGAAGGCCCCGCCCGTGCCCAGCAGATACATCAGCAGCATGATGCCGACCTTGCTGACCAGCGGCACGCTGTCGCCCGGGATCATGGCCGCGATCAGGATCAGATAGACGGGCAGGCGCGCCGAGCAGCTCATGAGCGGGGCCACCAGGATCGTCACCAGCCGGTCCTGCGGATCCTCGATCGTGCGGGTGGCCATGATGCCGGGAATCGCGCAGGCATAGGAGCTGAGGAGCGGGATGAACGAGCGCCCGTTGAGCCCGACCCGGCTCATCAGCCGGTCCATGATGAAGGCCGCGCGGGCCATGTAGCCGGTGCTCTCCAGGAGCCCCATGAAAAAGAACAGGATCAGGATCTGCGGCAGGAAGGTCACGATGGTGCCGACCCCGGCGATCGCCCCGTCGGTGATCAGGTCCCGCAAGTCGCCCGGGGCCATCATGTGGCGCATCCAATCGGAGAGGGCGGTGGTGCGGCCGTCGATCCAGTCCATCGGATACTCCGCGAGCGTGAAAATGCTGAAGAAGAGGAGCGTCATCACCGCCGCAAACACAAACCAGCCCCAGATCGGATGGGTCACCACCGCGTCGATGCGGTCGCTGGGCGTCGGCCCGGTCCCGGCGCCGCGCTCCACGACTTCGGCCGCTAGGCGGCTGATGGAATCATAGCGGGACTGCACGAGGGCGCCCGCCCAGTCGGTGCCTTCCCGGCCCCAGCGCTCCTGCCAGCTGCGGAGAATTTCGGCGGTGCGGGGACTCAGCGGACGGGAGCCGCTGACGCGCACGGCATCCTGGTCGGTGAGCAGGAGGAGCGCCTCAGCCCGCGCGCTCAGCGGGGCCTTGCTATCCTCGACAATGAGCGAGGCCTGCAATTCGGCGACCGCCGGGGCGATGGCCGCGGGCACTTCCCAGGCATGCCGCGACAGCGGCAGGTCGGGCCGGCTCATCGCCAGCTTCAATTCGATCAGCCCGCGGCCATGGACCGCCTCGCAGGGGATGACCGGAATGCCGAGCGCCTTTTCCAGCCGCGCCACCCGCACCTTGAGGCCGGCCGCCTCGGCCAGATCCATCATGTTCAGGACCAGGATCACCGGCCGCCCCAGGTCCAGGATCTGGTGGACCAGGTAGAGGTTCCGCTCGAGGTTCGTCGCGTCGACGATGCACAAAATCCGGTCGGGCGTGGCCGTGTCGCTGCGCCGCCCCAGGAGCACGTCCCGGGTCACGGCCTCATCGGGCGAGCGGGCGGCGAGGGAATAGGCGCCGGGCAGATCGATGACCGTCAGCGGCTGCCCGTGCTGGGTGTAGGTCGTGCCGACTTTCTTTTCGACCGTGACCCCCGGATAGTTGCCGACCTTCTGTTTCAGGCCGGTCAGCGCGTTGAACAGCGTGCTCTTGCCGCAATTCGGGTTGCCGACGATCGCATAGCCGGGCGCGCGGCTGGGCGCGATCGCCGCCGGGGCGTTCCCGCCCGGCCTCCGCTCAACTGGGCTCGACGACGACATGGTCCGCCTCGCTCTTGCGCAAAGTCAGGTGATAGCCGCGGACTTTGATTTCAATCGGATCGCCGAGGGGTGCGGTGCGGACCAGAGTCACGGTGGTGCCGGGCAGCACGCCCATTTCGCGCAGCCGCAGAAACGAGGCCGCGCTCTTGGGGTAGGTGCGCACGGTCGCCGATGCGCCCACCGCCAGCTCCGACAGCTTGATCTCCGCCGGCATGGATCCTCACACCCCTCCGCGGATCAGTTCGACGACGATGTGGTCGGCGGCACGGCCGCTGAGTGCGATCCGGATCCCGCACAGTTGGCAGAGTAGCGTGGATTGCCCGGAAAGCCGCTCGATTTCCGCCGATTCGCAAAATCCCATTTCGCGCAATCGCGAACAAACGCCCGCTTCGCCCTGTAATTCGCACACCCGCCCAGTGGCCCCAATCGGCAGTTCCACCAGTCGCATGCGCTGCGGCCGAAAGGGCTCGAGATGGGGAGAGGATGGAGGTGGCATGGCTTCGGGGGGCGAGCCGAATAAGGAATGAGACTCAGTGTCAGTTGTCAATAGGGGGTCGGGAATGGGGTCCCGATTTAAATTAACCAATTGATTATAAATCGGTTGAATCGTTTCCGAGTTCCTGACAGCCGCGTTTCCACGGAAAAGGTGGCGGCCGTAGGCCGGCCCTTGTTACGGGTGGAGGGCGGCGAGCGGCTCCCGGTCGGAGGCACTGGCAGCTATCCATTCCTGGAGCAGCTTCACCTGGGCGGGCGTGAGCACATTCTTGTTGTTGCTCGGCATGAAATCGTCGTCGTCCGAACTGAGGGTGATGCGCCGGATCAGTTCGCTCTTTGCCGGCAGCCAGGGCTCGACCGCCGGCCCGTCTTCGCCGCCGAGCATCAATCGGGCATAAGTATCCAGGCGCAGGCCGCCTTTCACCTTTTCGGGTCCGTGGCAGGACACGCAGCTGTGATCGAATATTGGCTGGATGCGCGCGGTGTACAGGGTCGAAGGGCCGCCCGGCGCCGAGGGGGGAGCCGGCGGCGCCGGCGGCGGCGCGATCCCCAGCCAGCGCTTGAAGCGGCGGGGCATGTACTGGGTGAGGAAATTGTCGCCGTGGCTCAGCTTGCCGCCCTGGTCGCTGGTCCAGGTGAGCAGCCCCAGCAGCGCCACGAGAATGACGGCATAGCTGCGTCCGGACCACCGGCCCTGCGGGTGGCGCTGCGTGGAGCCGCCGCGGATCCACGCGGTGCCGAGGCAGAGGCCGGCCAGGGCGATCCCGCCCCACATGTGGCGCGTGACGAGCGCGCCGCGGTAACCGCCGCTCCACGCAAGAAGCCAGCCGTCGAACGCGGCCCCCAGCGCGGTCAATGCGGCGAGCCCGAGGACGAAGCCGGCGGTGGTCCGCAAGTGGGCCTGCGGCAGGGCGGCGCCCGCCAGTTCGAGCACCGGCACGAGGAGGATCAGGGCGATCGGCAGGTGGATCACCAAGGGGTGAAAGCGGCCGAGGAACTGGAAGAGGGGGGCGTGATCGCTCCCGGTCGGCGGGCGGCGCCAGGCGAGAGCGGCCAGGGCCAGAACGGCGCCCGATCCCAGCAGGAGCCAGACCCGGAAGGGCGCGCGGTGGTCGGTGGGAGGGGCCATCAAATGCAGGGGATGCCCGAATCCCGTCCAAAATTCCATCGGCCGCGAGTTTTTTCGCGGCCGGTCCGAGCCCGAATATTTCATGAAGCACGGCGAATCTTGGCCAAAATGTCGGGCATAATGGACCTCGATCTCCTTCGATGGCCTAAAAGGCCACCTTCAGTCGATCTCGGCCCATTCTGCTCCGACATTTTGGCCAATCTTCTGCCGTGTTCATGAAATATTCGGGCTGGCGCCGAAACAAAACGGCCCCCGAGGGTTACCTCGGAGGCCGGCTTCGAACCGCAGGGTTTCGGTCGGAAAAATCAGACGTCGTAGGCGGGCAGAACCTTGTCGACCCGCACCTTGTCGAGGCGGGCGTAGACCGGCACGCCGTTGTCGTAGGGCAGCACCGCTTCGCCCTGGATCAGCGGCTGGGCATAGCGCAGGAACTGGAAGTTCATGCTGACGCCGTCCTCGTTGATCCATTCGCGCGGCAGCTTCTTCACGCCGTTGGCGATTTCGCTCAGGGGCGCCAGGCCCGTCTCGCAGGTGTAGTGGTCGCTCTCGCCGCGGAGCAGGGTGACCATCTTGTCGGTCTCGCCGCCGACGGCGGCGCGGACTGCGGCCTGGCCGGCCATAAAGGCTTCGTCGACGTCGGTCTTGGAGAGCAGGTGGGCGGCGGCGCGCTGGGCCAGCCCGGGGCGGGCGACGCGCACCTTGGCGCCGGGAATGTGGGCTTCAATGATCTCGCCGAGCGCATCGCCGGCCCCGCCCAACTTGGCGTGGCCAAAGGCGTCGGTGGCCGCATCGGCGGCGAGGTAGTTGCCATCGGCATCGACGAGGCCTTCGGCGACGACGATCATGCAGTACTTCTCGCGTTTGAGGATGCGCCGGACGTCTTCTAGTACCTTCTCCTGGTTAAACGGCACTTCGGGCAGGAGAATCAGGTGCGGCGGATCATGGGGATGGTCGCGGCGCTTGGCGAGCGAGGCGCCGGCGGCGATCCAGCCGGCGCTGCGGCCCATGGCCTCGACGATCGAGACCAGTTCGCCCTGGCCCATGGCCTCGTTGTCGCAGGCGATTTCACGGACGGTGGTGGCCAAATACTTGATCACGCTGCCGTAGCCGGGGCAGTGGTCGGTGGCGGCCAGATCGTTGTCGATCGTCTTCGGCACGCCGATCACGCGCAGCTCATAACCCTGCTGCTGCGCGAGCTTGGAAATCTTGTCCGCCGTGTCCTGGGAATCGTTGCCGCCAAGATAGAAGAAGTAGCGGATGTTGTGGGACTTGAACACTTCGAGCACGCGCTCGAAATCCTGCTGTTTCTTGAGTTTGTACCGGCAGGTGCCCAAAGCGGCGCCGGGGGTGTGGCGCAGGGCCCGAATCTGCTGCTGGGACTCCGACGCCAGATCGATCAGTTCCTCTTGGAGCAGGCCGAGCACGCCGTTCAGCGTGCCGTAAATTTCCTCGATGCAGCCATGGTTGAGGGCTTCGGCCACGATGCCGGCCACACTGGCGTTGATGACGGAAGTGGGTCCGCCGGACTGGCCCACCAAAACGTTGCCTACGAGTTCAGCCATGAGAGTCTAAGATAAAGATTTGAAAGTGCGTGAAGGGGCAGTAAAGCGCGTCGTCGTCGTCGGAGGCAAACGAAAATTTCGAACGCGCCCGGGCGGAACCGGCGAACGGGCCGGTGGGCCCCGACTACCGCAGGTGCCGGGGATAATACTCGGCCGCGCCCGGGAAGCGCCGGATCAGCGGCTTAACCTCTTCGCCGAAAACATCGACCTGGTGGGGCGCCGCGCCGACAAACCGGGCGCTGTCGGCCAAAATGGCCTGCAAGGCCCGCTTGCCCAGCCCGACCCGGCGGTCGCCGGCGATGCGCTTCAGGAGGTCCGTCTCGCCGTTGCCCGAGCGCAGCGCCTTCGCCGCCGCCAGGGCATGCTCCTTGATCCCGGCGTGGGCCGTTTCCCGGCCGGCGCCGTTCTTGACCGCCTCCATCAGAATGGTCGTTGTCGCGAGGAAGGGCAGGTTGCGCTCATTCTCCGCCAGAATGGCGGCGGGGAAGACTTCCAGCTGCCGCAGGACGCTGAGCCAGGTCTCCATCAGCCCGTCGAGGGCGAAGAACGCGTCGGGCAGCGCGACTCGGCGGACGACCGAGCAGGACACGTCGCCCTCGTTCCATTGGTGGCCGGCGAGGCCCCCAGTCATGGTGACATAGCCGCTGAGAATCACGGAAAAGCCGCAGATCCGCTCGCAGTTGCGGGCGTTCGTCTTGTGGGGCATCGACGAGGACCCGACCTGGCCTTCCTGGAAGCCTTCGGTGAGAAGTCCGGCGCCCGCCATGAGGCGGAGCGTCGTGGCGAAGCTGGCGCCGGCGGCGCCGATCTGGTGCAAGGCGCTGACCACTTCGAAATCGAGGCTGCGGGGATACACCTGGCCCACCGCTGCGAGCGATTCGCGGAAGCCGAGGTGCTTGAGGACGCGGGCCTCCAAGTCGGCCACTTTGTGGGCATCGCCGCCCAGCAGGGTCAGCTGGTCCAACTGGGTGCCGACGGCGCCCTTGAGTCCGCGGACCGGATACCGGGCGAGCAAGTCCTCCAGCCGGCCAAAGGCGACCAGCAGCTCCTGGCCGAACATCGCGAAGCGCTTGCCCAGGGTCGTGGGCTGGGCCGGCACGTTGTGGGTGCGGCCGGTGATCATCAGATCGCGGTGGGCCTCGGCCTGCCGGGCGAGGCCCAGCAGGGCGGCCGCGGCCTTGAACTGCACCACTTTGAGCGCGCGCTGAATCTGGAGCTGCTCGACGTTTTCGGTCAGGTCCCGGCTGGTGAGCCCCAGGTGGATGAACTGGCGCTTCGCCAACTCCGAGAATTCTTCGATCCGCGCCTTGACGTCGTGGAGCGTCACCCGCTCCCGCTGGTCGATCGCGGCCAGGTTGATATCGGTCTTCACCCGCTCGTAGTCGCGGATCGCGTCCGCCGGGATCGGCACGCCCAGGTCGCGCTGGCCCTTCATCACCGCGATCCAAAAATCGCGTTCCAGGCCGACCCGGCCGTGCTGGGACCAGATGTCCTTCATCGCCGTCGACGCATAGCGTTCGGCGAGGACATTGGGGATGGGCGCAGGCGCCGGGAGAGGAGTGTCGTTCACGGCAAGGCGCCTGAGTAAGCGGGTGGGCGGGGCAATGGCGAACGGAAAAAGCGATTGAGGCCGAAGGCGGCGGGCGGACGGGTCTCCGGGCGCCTAGTCGTCCGAGCACCCGGTCGCCCTCCGACCCGTCCACCCGCCGCCTTCGGCCTCAATCGCGAGGAGCGAGAGGGAAGGGGGCTAGCCGAGACAGCGGACCGACAGGTCCCGCAACACATCCTCCTGCTCGTGGGGCCGGCGGAGGATCTCCTCAAAGGCGGCGATGAACTCCCGCTGGTTGTCGATCAGCCGCCGCAGGCTGGGCAGTTTCGAGGCTCCGACCACTTTACCCAGATACCAGGCATTCTGGCTGAAGATATTGTACGAGCTCTTCTCCGCGGCCGCCGTGCCGTACCGGTCGCGGTGCACCGCGGCGGCTTCGGCGAGGCCGGACAATCCCTTTGGTCCGATGCGGACCTCGCCGGCGTCGACCAGCGTGCGGACCTGCAGGAGCAGGCGGTTGCGGCTCTGCAGCGCGGAAATGATCGGCCGGGCGTCCCCGCCGGTGAAAAAGTGCCGGTGCAGGGCGCCGATCGTCCAGCCGAGATCGCCGCTGAAGAACGCGTCCGCGCTTTCGAAGAATTCGCCTTCGGCCGCATTGGGCGTCAGTTCGGCCACGTCGGCTTCCGCAATCGGGCGGCCTTCGGCATAGGTCGCCAGCTTGCGCACTTCCTCGACCAGGAGGCGGGTGTTCGCGCCCACCTTGGCCAGCAGCAGATCGACCGCGCCGAGGCCAAACGAGGTGCCGAGTTCGCGGGCCTCGCCGAGCGCCACTCCCGCCAGGGCGTCGTCTCCGCTCTCGCCGCCGGCGAGGGCAAAATCGGCGTTCTTCTCGCACCACTTCAAGAACGAGCGGCGCCGGTCGACCGGGGCAGCCGTGATGATCACGCCGGTTTCCTCCGGATGCACCGCCTCGAGAATATGCTGCAGATCCTCCACCGCCTTCAGCGTGCCTTCGGCCCGGCCGGTCACGGTGTCGGCCAGAAAATTAACGTCCTTCAGCCAGATGACGCGGCGGCCGCCGAACATCGGCACCGTCTGCACCGCTTCGCGGAAACGGTTCACCGCCGTTTCCACCTCGTCGACATTGGCGGCGAAGCCGCTGATCACCTCGCGCGCGAATTCGTCGGTCACCTCGGCGGTGGCCGCCTGGTAGCGCTCGCGCCCGAGGCGGCTGACCAGGTAGTCGTCCTGGCCGCAGACGAAGGTGAAATTTTTGGACGGGGGCGCCATCGCGGCCATGTTTGATTTCCAGCCGGAGATGTCCAGCCGGGCTTGCGTGCCGGCGCAGTTTTGCGAGTGTCGCTGCCTTCGGCCCTGTGACTTCGCTTCCCTCTCCCCCGGCGGCAACCTGGCGCCGCGACCTGCTCGGGCTCGCGCTGCTGTTTGGCGCCCTTTATTTTTTCTGCCTGGGCCGCGCGCCGCTCGATAATCCCGACGAAGGCCGGTACGCGGAGATTCCCCGCGAAATGCTCGCCACCGGGGACTGGGTGACCCCCCGGCTGGACGGAATCAACTACTTTGAAAAGCCGCCGCTCGTGTATTGGGCGATTGCGGCGAGTTTTCGGGTCTTTGGACCGGGCGAGCGCGCGGCGCGGGCGATTCCGGCGCTCTTCGGACTCGGCGGGGTGCTCCTGACCTACGGCGCCGCCCGCCGGTTGTACGGCCGGCCGACTGGACTGGCATCCGCGGTGGTCCTGGGCAGCAGCGCCTTGTACGCCGCGCTTTCCCGCATCCTCACCCTCGATATCGGGGTATCGGTGCTGATGACGGCGACCCTGTGCTGTTTTCTCCTGGGGATGAACGAGCCGCCGGGGCGGCGGCGGCGCTGGTATTTTTACGGGCTCTACGTGAGCGCCGCCCTCGCCACCCTGGCCAAAGGCCTGATGGGATTCATGCTCACCGGCGCAGTCATGGTGCTCTGGCTCAGCCTGGGTGGGCAATGGCGGCGCCTCCGGCCCTTTTACCTGCCCACCGGCCTCCTGCTCTTCCTCGCGCTCGCGCTGCCCTGGCATCTCTTGGCCGCCGCCCGCAACCCGACGTGGGCGCACTTTTATTTTATCCATGAGCACTGGGAGCGCTTCACGAAGGACACGCACGGCCGGTACCAGCCGTGGTATTATTTCATTCCGATTCTCCTCGGTGGACTGTTTCCGTGGATCGGATTCCTGGGGCTGGGGGTGCGCACGGCCTTGGCGGGCGGCTGGGCCCGCCGGCGCGATCACGCCGACCGCTGGTTCTGGATCATTTGGCCAGCGTTCGTTTTTCTCTTTTTCAGCAAATCGCAGTCGAAGCTGGCGACCTACATCCTGCCGGTCTTTCCGCCGCTGGCGGTGGTGATCGGGCTGGGGCTGGCCCCCGTTTGGCAATCCGGGGCCGTGGCCCCGATCCGGCGCGGGGTGCAGCTCTTTGGCATGATTGCCGGGGTGCTCGCGGTCGCCATTCTCCTGGCGGTCACGATCCCCGGCCGCTTTCGGATCGATCCGGCGGAAGTCGCGGGCCTCCAAACCTCCGCCTGGGCATTGGCCGCGATCCTGTTCGGCGGAGTGGCCGCGAGCATCTGGGCGCTCCGGCGGGGGGACGGCCGGGCGGCGCTGGCGGCGCTGCTCGTCACGATTCTCCTCTTCATCGGCAGCTTGGCCCCGATCACTGGGGTCCTGCCGGGCTATCATCCGAGCACCAAGGCCGTGGCGCAGTTTGCGCGGCAGAACGCGCGGCCCGGGGACCGGATCTATTTCTACGCCAATTTCTATCACGATTTCCTGTACTACTCGCAGCTGCCGGCCGGCGGGGTGGGGGTGCACACCGACGAGGTGGAGCTGGAAAACGATCCGACCCAGGCCGGCCGCTTCATCGAGGGACCCGAGTTTCTGCGGGCTTGGGCCGGCCCGGGACGGATCTTGGTCCTCGGCGAGAGGTCGAACGAGTTCATGCAACGCCTCCTCACGGAGCCGGCCTTCCTCCGCCGTAATCATTTGCTCGCGCAGACCCGGGACTTTTATCTCTTCAGCAACGAACCCTAACATGCCCGCTCCTTCCGCAGCCCCGGCCGCGCCCGCCTCGCCGGTGTCCCGGCCATACCTTCCGATGACCCGGCCCGAAATCGACGACGAGACGATCGCCGGGGTGGCCGAGGTGCTCCGCTCCGGTTGGATCACCTCCGGCCCGAACGTGAAAGCCTTCGAGGCGCAGCTTTCGAGCTATTGCGGCGGGCGGCCGGTGCGGGTGTTCAACTCGGGCACCTGCACGATGGAAATCGCGCTGCGCATCGCCGGAATCGGACCGGGGCACGAAGTGATCACGACCCCGCTTTCGTGGGTCGCGACGAGCAACGTGATCTTGGAAGTGGGCGCAAAGCCGGTGTTCGTCGAGATCGATCCGGCGACCCGTAATCTCGATCTGGACCGGGTCGAGGCGGCCATCACGCCGGCGACGCGGGCGATCATCCCGGTCGATCTGGCCGGCCTGCCGGTGGACCGCGACCGGCTCTACGCGCTGGCTGAACGCCATCGGCTCCGGGTGGTGGAGGATGCGGCGCAATCCATCGGCAGCACTTGGAAGGGCACGCGCATCGGGGCCCGGGGCGATTTTATTTCCTTCAGTTTTCACCCGAACAAGAACATCACCACGATCGAAGGGGGCGGCCTCGTGCTCCCCGACGAGCCGTCGGCCAAGCTGGCGGAGCAGTACCGCCTTCAGGGGGTGGTCCGCTCGGGCTACGACGGCATGGAGGTCGAGGTCCTGGGGGGAAAGTTCAATCTGACCGATGTCGCCGCGCGGGTCGGCTTGGGCCAATTGAAGCATCTGGACGATTTCACGGCGCGGCGCCGCGCCCTGGCGCGCGCCTATTTTCGGGCCTGGGATACGCCCGCCCGGCGCGCGCTCGGCCTGGGGCTCCCGGTCGCGGATTTCGAGCAGAGCAACTGGCATATGTTTCAGGTGATGCTGCCGGAGGAACGCCTGACCCTGAAGCGCGCGGAGGTGATGGCCCGCCTGCATGAGCAGGGCATCGGCACCGGCGTCCACTACCCCGTCATCCACCGCTTTGCGCTGTATCAGCGCCTGGGCTGGAAGGACGGGGATTTTCCCTGCGCCGAATACGCGGGCCGCAACCTTCTCACTTTGCCGCTCTTTCCGGCCATGACTCCGGCCGACGTGACGCGCGTCGCCGACGCGCTCCAGGGCATTTTGGAGGCCCACCTCAAAGCATGAGCGCCCCTCCGGTTCAGCTTTCGGTGGTGATTCCCGTGTTCAACGAGGAATCCAACCTGCCGACCCTCTTTGGCCGCCTCTATCCCGTGTTGGACGGGATCGGCCGCAGCTACGAAGTCATCTTCACCAACGACGGCTCGGCCGATCGCTCCTTCGCGCTGCTCGCCGCCCAGCATGCGGCGCGGCCGGACGTGACCCGGGTGATCGATTTCAACGCCAACTACGGGCAGCACATGGCGATCATGGCCGCGTTCGAGCGGGTCCGCGGCGAGGTGATCGTGACCTTGGACGCCGATCTGCAGAATCCGCCCGAGGAAATCCCCAAGCTCCTGGAAAAGATCGACGCCGGCTTCGATTACGTCGGCGGCTACCGCCTGCAGCGCCACGATTCGTTTTTTCGGAAATACGCCTCGCGGATGATCAACTTGATCCGCGAGCACACGACCAACATCGAGATGACCGATCAGGGCTGCATGCTGCGGGCCTATCGGCGGCCCTTGATCGACGCCGTCGTGCGCAGCGGCGCCATCAACACCTTCATCCCGGCCCTTGCGTATACCTACGCCAGCAAGCCGGGCGAAGTCGGGGTGCGCCACGAGGAGCGGCACGCCGGAGTTTCGAACTATTCCTTTTACAAGCTGATCCGGCTCAATTTTGACCTGATCACCGGCTTCTCCCTCGCGCCCTTGGAGTATTTCACGATGTTCGCGATGGCCTGTTCGGCCGGCAGTATTGCCCTGGTGGTGGTGCTGCTCTATCGGCGGTTCGTGCTGAACCTCGACCGGGAGACCTTTGGCGTCTTCACGCTCCTGGCGATCCTGTTCTTCCTGCTCAGCGTCGCGATGATCGGCATCGGCCTGATCGGAGAATACGTCGGGCGCACTTATTTGGTCGTGCGCTCGCGCCAGCGATTCTTTGTGCGGGAAGTTCTGGAACCCAAGGGATGAGGCCGCGGATCCTTTTTTTCGGCTACAGCGAAGTTGGCTACCAATGCCTCGATTTCCTGCTGCAGCGCGGAGAAAACGTGGTCGCGCTGTTCACCCACGAGGACAATCCCAACGAGAAGATCTGGTTCAAGACGCCGGCCTTGGCCGCGCGCGAGAAGGGTATTCCGGTCTTCACGCCCGAGAAAATCGGCACTCCGGAATGGATGGAGCGCATCGCCGCGTTGCGGCCGGACCTGATTCTGTCGGTCTACTACCGGAATATGATCGGGACCAAGATCCTGGCGCTTGCCCCGCTTGGAGCGTTCAATCTGCACGGCTCTCTTCTGCCAAAGTATCGGGGCCGGGCGCCGATCAACTGGGCAGTCCTCCACGGCGAGCCGCGGATCGGAATGAGCCTGCACCGCATGGTGAAGGCGCCCGACGCCGGCGCAGTCGTGGACCAAGAAGGGGTGGATCTTGGGCCGCGGGATACGGCGGAGCAGGCGTTCCGAAAGGTGCTGCCTTGCGCCCGGACTATTTTCGAGCGGCAGATCGACGCCTTGCTCGCGGGCACTGCGCGCGAAACGCCGCAGGATGAGTCCCAGGCGACCTATTTTGGCGGCCGGAAACCGGAGGACGGGCGGATCGATTGGACGAAGAGCAGCCGCGAGATTTTTAATCTCATTCGGGCCGTGACCGATCCCTACCCGGGCGCCTTCACCGATATCGGCCCGGCTCGCCTCATGGTCTGGTGGGCGGAACCGGATTCTCCGGCGACGCAGGGTCGGCGTGGGCAGCCGGGCGAGGTGCTTTCGCTCGCGCCTTTGGTGGTGGCGACAGGGGATGGTGCCCTTGAGCTCACACGAACCGGATGGCACCCGGGTGCCCAGGCGGAAACCGAACTCAAGGTTGGGCTGGGACTTTAAACCCATAAATTGGAGCATTCGGCCGAAAACCGCTTGACGGCGAGATCGATAGTTATAACATTTGTTTTATGATCTCAGAAAGCAAATCTCGAAAGGTGGGCAATTCACTCGGAGCGATCATCCCTAAAGAAGTTGCGGACCGTCTCAATATTGAGGAGGGAGCGGCGCTGTATTTTACCGAAGCTCCAGACGGAGGGGTCCGACTTACCGCCAACAACCCTGAATTCGCCAAGAAAATGGCCGTGGCCGATAGCCTGAGCCGTCGTTACCGCAACGCGCTGCGTGAACTCGCCAAGTGAACTCGCCAAGTGAAGTCGCCCTTGTGGATCAACCGTGAAGATTGCGTCGCCATTCATGAAATGATGTTGGCGCAGCACGGGGGTTTAGACGGAATCCGAGACGAAGGACTGTTGGAGTCGGCTCTGTATCGGCCGCAGCAATTATTTGCTTACGAGAAGCCGACCTTGCCCACCTTGGCGGCAGCCTACACCAAAGGCATCGTCCAGAATCACCCTTTCAACGACGGCAACAAGCGAACCGGTTTCATGATTGGGGCGGTTTTCCTCGAATCGAATGACCTGGCTTTCAGCGCTTCGGAAGAAGAGGTGGTGACTTTTACGGTGGGTTTGGCCTCAAAAGCGGTTTCCGAAAAATCTTACGCGGAATGGCTCGCAAGAAATTCGAGCAAACCGAAGAAACGCAAGTAGTTCAAAAATTATCCGGAGGGTGCGTCGCCTCAGACCGCGGCGAGCGCTTCCTTAAAATGGCGGCGGCACATGGCCATATACCGGTCGTTGCCGCCGATTTCCACTTGGGCGCCCACTTTGACCGCGCGGCCGTCGGCGCCGACCCGCAGATTCATGGTGGCCTTGCGGCCGCAGTGGCAGATCGTCTTCAGTTCGATCAGATTGTCGGCCAGGGCCAGGAGTTCGGCGCTGCCCGGAAACAGTTCGGCCTGGAAGTCCGTCCGCAGGCCATAGCAAAGCACCGGAATCCGCAGGCGGTCCGCAATGTCCGTCGCTTGCCGCACCTGGGCCCGGGTCAGGAATTGCGCCTCGTCGATCAGGACGCAGGCGACCGGCGTGGCGGCATGCTCGGCCTGCACGTGGGCGAACAGATCGGCGTCTTCCGCGAGCGCGATCGCGTCGGCCGTGAGGCCGATCCGGGACTGAATCCGCCCGAATCCGGCCCGGGTGTCGATTTGCGGCATGAACAGCAGCGTGCGCATGCCCCGCTCATGGTAATTGTAGCTCGACTGCAGGAGGACCGTGCTCTTGCCGGCGTTCATCGCCGAGTAGTAAAAATAAACCTTGGACATGGGTGGGCGGGGCGTTCGCGGCGCGGATGGTCTTGGGAAACTCGCCCCAGCCGCAATCTCGGAATCGCCCCGCCGCCCGGGATTGCCCGCCCGCGCGCTGCTGGCTCGCCTTTGGGTCCGCTTCTGCTCTAACCTCAGCGCCCTCCCTCCTCATGCCCCTCAAAGTTCTCATCCTCGGCGCCAACGGCTTTATCGGCAGCTCCCTCACGCATGCCATCCTCGCGAAGAAAGACTGGGAGGTGTACGGGATGGACGTGGGCGATCACAAGCTGGGCAATTGCCTCGGCCATCCCCGGTTCAAGTTTGTCGAGGGCGACGTGATGATCTCGCGGGAGTGGATCGAGTACCACGTGAAGAAGTGCGACGCGGTCCTCCCTTTGGTCGCGATCGCCAATCCGGCCCAGTACGTGAAAGACCCCCTGCGGGTCTTCGAGCTCGATTTCGAGTCCAACCTGGAAATCGTCCGCAAGTGCGCCAAGTACCGCAAGCGGATCATCTTTCCGTCGACCTCGGAGGTTTACGGCATGTGCCCGGATGCCGAGCTCAACGAGGAGTCGAGCCCGATGGTGTACGGGCCGATCGCCAAGCAGCGCTGGATCTACGCCTGCTCCAAACAGCTCTTGGATCGGGTGATCTACGCCTACGGCGTGCGGGACGGCGTCGACTACACGCTCTTCCGGCCCTTCAACTGGATCGGACCAAAGCTGGACAATGTCTTCGAGCCCAAGGAAGGCAGCTCCCGGCTCTTCACCCAGTTCATTTCCAACGTCATCTTTCAAAAGCCGATCCAGCTGGTCGACGGAGGCCGGCAGAGCCGCTCCTTCACCTTCATCGACGACGGGGTGGACGCGCTCCTGCGGATCATCGAGAACAAGCACGGCAAAGCCTCGCGCCAGATCTTCAACATCGGTAACCCGGCCAACGACGTCAGCGTGGCAAAACTCGCCACCCTGATCATCGCCGCCTTCCGGAATTACCCGGATTACCGCGAGCATGCGGCGAAGGCCAAGGTCGTGGCGGTGTCGTCCGAAAAATATTTCGGCAAATACTATCAGGATATCCATAAGCGCGTGCCCTCGATTGCGAACGCCAAGCGCCTGCTGGGCTGGAAGCCCAAGGTCGATCTCAAGACCGCGATTCGCCTGACGCTGGATTACCACCTCGCGCACCAGGACTACCAGCTGGAGTGATGGCATGCCCGTCCGGCTCGCGCTGAAAGTCGATGTCGACACCGACCGCGGAACGCGGGTCGGCGTCCCCAATCTGGTGGATGATTTCCGGCTGGCCGGCGTCCCGGCCTGTTTCCTGTTTTCGCTCGGGCCCGATCAGACGGGGCGGGCGATCACCCGGGTGTTCCGGCCCGGCTTCTTCCAGAAGGTGAGCCGCACCAGCATCGTCCAGCTCTACGGCCTCCGCACACTGCTGAACGGCACGCTCCTGCCCGCCCCGCACATCGGCCGACGCAACACCGCCGTGATGCGGGAAGTGCGCGCGTCTGGCTTCGAGGTCGGAATCCATTGCTACAATCACTACCGGTGGCAGGACTACGTGCAGAAGATGGACCTGCCGGCCGTGCGGGCGGAGTTCATCGCCGCCCGGGCCGAGTTTCTGCGCATCTTCGGCCACGAGGCGCTGACCGCGGGCGCGGCCGGCTGGCAGAGCAACGCGCGCACGCGGGAGATCTATGACGAGGCGGGCCTGCTTTACGCCAGCGACACCCGCGGCCGGGAGCCGTTCTTCCCGCGGATCGGCGGCCGGGTCTTCCGCACCCTGGAAATCCCGAGCACCCTGCCCACCTTCGATGAGCTCCTGGGCCGGCCGGAGTATCCCGAGGCGCGGATCGTGCCGCATTACCTTTCCTTGCTGACGCCCGACCGGCCCAATGTGTTCACCCTGCACGCCGAGATCGAGGGCCTGGGCAAGCGGAAGCTGTTTCAGGCGCTCCTCGAGGCCTGCCGGGCGGCCGGCGTGGAATTCATCGCGCTGGACGACCTCGCCCGGGAACTGCTCAGCCGCCGCGCGGCGATCCCGATCTGCGACCAGGAGCAGGCCGAAATCGACGGACGCAGCGGCTTGGTCGCCGTCCAGGCGGCGGCCTAACGCCGGTCGAGCCGGCGATAGAGGCCGACGCCCACCGCCAGGATGATCAAATTGGGAATCCAAATCAGCAGGTCGGGCCGCAAATCCGGCCGGCGGTCGATCCAGCCGGCCGCGACGGTGAGAAAATAGTAGCTGACCGCCAGGCTCGCCGCGATGCCCAGATTGGCGCTCGTCTCCCGGCGCGACACCTTGATCCCGAGCGGCACCCCGATGATCGCGAAAGACAAGGCGGCCAGCGCCATGGTGAATTTTTCCATGATCGCCAGGTTCACCTCCATGACCGAGCGGGCGTGCTCCTTCGCCTGGCCCGGTCCCACCGGGGCGGCAATGCGCCGGGCCTGTTCCGCCCGCAGTTCCTCATAGGTCAGCCAGGGGAGCTTGGGGGCGCGCATTTGCCGGCTGAACATCTGGGCCAGCGGCAGATGGGTCGGGTCCGAGCGCTCGAACACCTCGACGTTGGGCGGGTGAAGGCGGTAGGACTCCGGCGCCTTGGCGTTCATCGTCTCCGCCTGGACGTCCCGCAGGGTCAGGATGAGTTCAAATGACTTATCGTCGAAGGCGATATGCCCGGAATTGGCATGCGACACCACCCAGGCGCGTTTCTGGCTGTCCAGCGTCCAGATCCAGGTGTCGCGCAGTTCGTTCTTCTCGCGGCCGCCGACGTAAATCACGAAGCCGGGAAAGTCATAGATGAAGGTCTTGGGCACGATGAAGTTGAGCGGATTGGACCGGATCGCCTCCGTGAATTCCCGCTCATACTGGACCTTGGCCTTGGGCATCGATTCGAAATTGATCGGGAGGCCGACCAGAGCCCCCATGGCCCCCAGGATCAGGACCGGCATGGCAATCCGGCCGACGCTGACGCCGGTCGCCCGCATGGCGGTGATTTCGTTGTCGGCCGACAGGCGGCTCAAGGTCAACAGGATGCCGGTCAGCATGCCCAAGGGGAGGGCATATGAAATGACATACGGGATGGTCAGCAGCACCAGCCGGATGATGATAGGCGTCGACAGCTGGCCCGCCATGACCGGCCCGATCAGGTCCCGGATGATGTTGACCGCCGCCACGACGAAGGCGAACACCCCGATCGCGGCCAGGCAGGCGAAGAGCGCGCTGCGGAAGATATAGCGGTCAAGGAGGGTCACGGGCGCGTTCCAGGTGTCGCATCTGCCGGCGGCCCTGACAACCAAAAGGCAACGGGACCGGGCAAGATTGCCCATGGCACATTGGCCGGGCGGCCGGGTCGGACTATCCGCTTCATTGCCTTGGGACGGCCTCCGGCCGACGGTTTTGCTCTGCCTCGCGGGATTTTCCGTGTAGGCCTGGGGGGTGGGCGCTTCACGCATGATCGCATCTTTCTTTTCCTTCCTTCGCTTCCCGGGTAGGCGCGCGCCGATGCTTTGCGCCGCCGTCATCTTGGTTCTGGGATCGGTGGCCGTCCGGGCCGACGACACCGAATCGTTGCCGGAGCGGTCGCTGCGCCAGATCGGCGAGCGCCAGAAAGTGCTGCTGGCTGATGCGGCCAAGGCGGGAGACAGCTTGGATGAGGAGAGCCTGCGCAGCCAGTTGCAGGGACTTTGCCATGAATATGAGCTCCTGCTTCAGCAAAGCCCCGACTTTGCCGCGGCCTACGCTTCCTACGGCTATCTGCTGGGCAAAATCGACATGCGCCGGGAGTCGATGGCGATGCTGCTCAAGGCGAACCAGCTCGACCCGGACATTCCCTTGGTTAAAAACCAGCTGGGCAACTACTTGGCGGAAGAGGGCAAGCCGCTGGAGGCGGTGAACTACTACCTATCGGCGATCAAGCTCGATCCCAAGGAGCCGCTTTACCACTACCAGCTGGGCACGCTGCTGTACGAGGCGCGCGACGACTTTATCCAGAAGGGCGTTTATAGCCGGCAGACGCTGGAAACGGCGATGCACGAGGCTTTCAAGCAAGCGGCCGAACTGGCCCCGGACCGGATCGAATTCACCTACCGGTACGCCGAGTCCTTTGCCGACGTGGAGCCGCCGGACTGGGATGGGGCCCTGGCCTACTGGGCCGTGCTTGAGGCGAAGACCCCCTTGCCGCTTGAACAGCAGACGATCCGCCTGCAGCGGGCCAATATCCGCATCAAGCAGGGGCGCTTCGACGACGCTCGCGCGCTCATGGGCACCGTGACCGAGCCGAAGCTCCAAGACCAGAAACAAAAGCTGGTTGCGCAGCTGCCGGAAAACGCGAAGAAGTGACCGCGCTTCCGCGCGGCATGTCCTTCCTCGACAAACTCGAACGCAACTTCGGGCGATTCTCCATTCCGGGGATCACCCGATTCATCATTGTTGGCCAGGTTCTGGTCTGGTTCGGCCTGGAGCGGGGAGTCCTGGATCCGGGTGCCCTGATTTTGCAGCCGGCGGCTGCGGTCCACGGCCAATGGTGGCGGCTGCTTACGTTTGTGCTGATGCCCCCGCTGCAGAGCCTCAACGGCCTCCGCGACCTGATTTTCACCATCTTCGGTTGGTGGCTCTTTTATCTGCTGGGCAGCGGCCTGGAGGCGATCTGGGGCTCCTTCCGGTACAACCTCTTTCTGCTGCTCGGGTTTCTCGCCACGGTCGCCGCCGGCTTCGTGTTTCCCCTGGATATCGTCCCCAACACGTTTCTGGCCGGCTCGGTCTTCCTGGCCTTCGCCTACCTCAATCCCGATTTTGAACTGGCGATCTTTCTGGTGATTCCGGTCAAGATCAAGTGGCTCGCCCTGCTCGCCTGGATTTATTACGCCGTTTGCTTCGTGCTGGGGCCGTGGGCCGATCGCCTCCAGGTCGCGGCGACCGTGGCAAACTTTGTCCTTTTTTTCGGGCCCGACGCCTGGCAGCGCGCCCACTTGCGCACCCGGCAGATGGCGATCCGCGCGGAGCGGGCCGCGAGCGCTCCGCCGGTCGATGCCCCGCGCCACAAATGCCGCATTTGTGGCAAGACTGATCGGACCGACCCGCAGATGGACTTCCGCTACTGCTCCAAGTGCGCCGGGGACCAATGCTACTGCTCGGACCATATCTTCAATCATGTGCATGTGACGGAGGCCGATGACGCGAAAAAAGCCGGCTGAGCGGGATCCGTTCGCCCAGGCCGGCGCGCTGCGAACGTTCGGCGCCTGGCTGAGCTTCGCGAAGCAGCTTTACGCGCGGCATGAGCTCGCGCTGGGCCAAGTGGCGACGAGCGTGCACGACGAGGCGCTCTATTTGCTCTTGCGGGCCCTGGACCTGCCTCTGGACAGCGACCGCTCACTCCTGGCGCGTCGGCTCAACGCCGGCCAGCGAGCGGCGCTCCAGGCCGTGCTCCATCGCCGGGTGTTCGAACGGGTGCCGGCCGCTTACCTGACGCGCGAGGCGTGGCTGGGCGAGGACCGGTTCTACGTGGACGAGCGGGTGATCATTCCCCGCAGTTATTTTCTGGAGATCATCCCCGGGCAGCTCGGCTCCTGGCTGCCGGCGGGCATGCCGGTGCGCCATGTCGCCGACGTCTGTACCGGTTCGGGCTGCCTGGCCATCCTGCTGGCCAAGCATTTCCCGCAGGCCAAGGTCGACGCGATCGACCTGTCGGCCGATGCGCTCGCGGTTGCCCGGATCAACGTGAAGGCCCACCGCCTCTCCCGGCGCATCGCCCTGCTGCGCAGCGACGCTTTCGACGCGGTTCCGCCGGTGAAGTACGACGTGATTCTCAGCAATCCGCCCTATGAACCGAGCGGGCATGTCGATGCCTTGCCGCCGGAATTTCAATGGGAGCCCCGGATGGCCCTCGACGGCGGAGTGGACGGCCTGGACATCGTTTGCAAGCTCCTGCGCCAGGCGCGGCGCCGGTTGCAGCCGCATGGCATTGTCGTCCTGGAGGTCGGAGGCCTGCGGGAGGCGATCGACCGGGAATTTGCCGCGCTCGATCCGCACTGGCTGCACACCGAGGATGGGGCGGACTGCGTCTGCCTGTTTCAGGCGGCGCGCCTGCGGCGAGCGGCGCCGGTCGCTTGACGGCTGCGGTTTGGATTTGCCCCTCGCCGCGGGTCTGCGGCACAAACATTCCCCCTCAACCCCCGATTGACCATGCCCCCTTCTCCCCGAGCCAATGGTAAGCCAGTTGTCCTTTGGGTGCTTTGGGCCGCGATGGTCGGAGCCATCTGTTTTTACCAATTCAATATCGGGCACGGCATTCCGCTCGGCGCCAACGCCCGGGCGCAGGAGTTTCAGCTGCCGATCGGACTGGCGCTCGCGCAAGTTGCCATTGCGACGGTGGTGCGGTGGTGGGCCATTCCCCGATTTTCCGATTTTTCGATCCTACTTCGCTTGCTGGTCCTGGGATTGGCCTTGAGCGAGGCCGTGACGTTCTACGGCATCTTTATCATTCCGGGCGATATGCCCGAAACCAAACTGGTCTTTTTCATCGTCAGTCTGCTCTCGGCGCTGCAATTCGCGCCGCTGTACGCCTCGCCCAAGGCAGCGTCTCCGTTTCACGCCAACGACATTTCGCCATAGAATGTCGGGCAATGACGAGCGAGGCGTTGTCCGAACCCGCCCCATTCTTCCCGTGACAACATGCGATCGAACCCGGCACTGGGTGACCCTCGGCTGGGCCCTATGGGCGCTGTTCGCCGGACCGACATGTCTGGTTGGGGCGGACGCCGATTCGGGGGCAGGGCCCGTCGCCACGACCACGGCGGGCCAGGTGCGGGGCGCCGTCGTCGATGGCGTAAACGTGTTCAAGGGGATTCCCTACGGCGGCGACACGGCCTTGCGGCGCTTTCAGGCGCCGGTGCCCCCGGTGCCATGGACGGGAGTTCGGGACGCTCTGGCCTTCGGTCCGGGCGCCCCGCAGCCGGCGGGCGTGAAACCCAACCCGGACTGGGGGGTGGGCATCGCCAGTGAAGATTGCCTGAACCTGAACGTCTGGACGCCGGGCTTGCGCGATGGCCGCAAGCGGCCGGTCGCGGTCTATTTTCATGGAGGCGAATTCGACACCTATTCGGGCAACAAAATCGACGGGTCGTTTTTGAGCCGTCACGGCGACGCGGTCGTGGTCGCGGTCACGCATCGGCTCAATGGATTTGGCTATCTCTATCTGGCCGAGCTGGGGGGACCGGAATACGCCAATTCCGGCAATGTCGGTCAACTGGACCTGGTGCTCGCCCTGCAATGGGTGCGGGCCAACATCGCCGAATTCGGCGGCGACCCCCGCTGCGTTACCATCTTCGGCGAATCGGGGGGCGCCTCGAAATGCGCCACCCTGATGGCCATGCCGGCCGCGCAGGGACTCTTTCAGCGGGTCTGGACCATGAGCGGGGAAGGATTGCGCGGCCAATCGCGGACGCAGGCCACGGCCCGGGCGCGCGCGGTGCTCCGCGCTCTCGGCCTGACCCCGGGCCAGCTCGATGCGCTCAAGACGATACCGATGGCGCAGATGATTGCGGCTCTGGGCGTCGCCGGTGCCCCATGGGAACCGGTGGTCGACGGCCGCGTCTTGCCGCGCGATCCCTTTGCGCCCGACGCTTCCCCGCTCTCGGCAAACATTCCGATGGTGATTGGGACCGCCCGCGACGAGATGACCAGCTTCCTGGACCGGAACCCGGCGTACCTCGGACTCACCTGGGACCGCCTGCTCGACCTGCTTTCGTCCTCCGGCCGATTTAACGGCGATCCGGCACCCGATCGGATTATCGCCGAATACCGCCGGCTCTACCCCGCGCGGACCGCCCGGGAAGTATTCTTCGCCATCGCCACCGACTCAGGCATGTGGCGGGATATTGCGACGGAAGCGGACCGGCGAGCGGCCCAAGGCGGCCCGACCTTCGTCTATTGCGTGGATTGGCCCGGCCAGGGCCACGCAGTCCACGCAATCGACCTTTGGCTGATCTTAGATCATCCGGAGGCCAATCGGCGGATCAAGAATCTCTCCGGTGCGGCGTCAATCGCCGAGCTGATGAGCGATTCATTTCTCGCTTTTGCCCGGACCGGCAGTCCGCAGACTCCAGCCTTGCCGGAGTGGCCCCGATTCACGCTGCCGCGCCGACCGACGATGATGTTCGATCTGCCGGCGCACGTGGCCGAAGACCCGCGAGGGGCGGAGCGAACGCTGTTCGCTCCCGCGCCGGCCATGGCACGCTAACGGTTGGGCCCGACTTGCTGGAGATAGGTCGTCACTGCAGGACGCCAATATTCCGGTGCAGCGGAAAGAAAATGTCCCTCGCCCGGAAGGTGGCGTTCCTCAAACAGCGCGCCTCGTCCGCCCGCCGACCGGAACTGCGCGAAGCCCCGTTCGACAAACGAAAGCGTGTAAAAACTGTCGTGATCGGCGTAGAGCCAAAGCATCGGCACGCGCGCGGTCTTCCCGGCGACTTGCGCCGTTCCGAAGGGGTTTTGATTCCCCCGATATTCCGCAGCAGATTGGTCGGAATCGCTCCCGGCATCAGCGCATTGGCGGTGATGCCATCGGCTTGCCAATGCCGCGTGACGCCGAGCGTTTTGCATTCATCGGCCCCGAATAACGATTGGCGCACTTAGGCGCCTGCGGCGGAACCGCGCGCCAAATCGTACAGCGCATACCCCGCGAACAGATTCGGCAGCGCGCGGCAGCGGCTTTTCCAGTCGCCGCTCAGGTGCACCCGCCGGGCGATCCGGATTCCCTTGGCGCGGCAAAAATCCTCAAAGTCGGCGATCGTCACCGGATTGGCCGGCCGGCTCTCGAACCACTCGGTCGGGTACACGTCGTTGCGCACCTTGCGCCCGCGGGTGAGGGTGTTGAAGCGGTTCTTCCAAAAGCCGTGGTTGACGAAGCCAACCGTGACTGTCCGGGCGACCCGCAGGGCCTCCAGGATCACTTCGGCCGGATCATTGAGTTCGTGCACCGTCCGCGAGCAAAGCACCCGGTCGAAATGCTGCTCGGGAAAGGCGCGCATAAAGCCGGTCATATCCCCTTGGTACGCGGTTAGGCCCCGCCGCACGCAGGCGGTGATCTTGCGCAGGTCGAGATCGACGCCGACGCCGGAGATCTGCTTGGTCTGGGTCAGGTAGTCGAGCAGTTCGCCCTTGCCGCAGCCCAGGTCGAGGACCCGGGTGTGCGGCTCCACCCAGTCGCCGATGATCTGCATGTCCACCGTCCGTTTTTCGATGTGCTTGGCCATGGCGGGGGCGGGGCGTCAGATCGCGAAGTCGAAGGCCACCGTTTCGCGCTCCAGGAAGGCGCGCACCAGCGTGTACAGCTCCTCGCTCTCGAGGAGAAAGGAGTCATGGCCCAGGTCGGTCGCCAGCTCCGCATAGCTTGCGCGTTTGCCCGCCCGCAGGAGAGCAAGGGCGATCGCCCGGTTCTGCTCCGGCGGAAACAGCCAGTCGCTGGCGAACCCCACGACCAGGGTCTGGGCCACCACCGGTCCGAACGCCGCCTCGAGGGATCCCTTGCCCTGCGCCAGATCGAACTGGTCGAGGGCCCGGGTGATGTACAGGTAGGTGTTTGCGTCGAAGCGGTTGATGAAGCTCTGCCCCTGGTGGCGCAGGTAGCTCTCCACCTCGAATTGAATGTCGAAGGACGACCCGGGGTCCGCGGCGGGCGCGCCCGGCTGGGTGCGCCTACGCCCGAACTTCCGGTCCATCGACGCGTCGCTGAGGTAGGTGATGTGCGCCATCATCCGGGCGATGGCGAGGCCCACCCGGGGCCCGCCGTCGCGCGGATAGTTTCCATGGTTCCAGGCCGGATCCTGCATTATCGCCTGGCGGCCCACCTCGTTGAAGGCGATGGCCTGGGCGCTTTCCCGCGCCGTCGTGGCCATGGCCAGCACCCGGCGGACATAATCCGGGAATTCGATCGCGAACAAGGTCGCCGTCATGCCGCCCATCGAGCCCCCGATCACCGCGTGCAGGCCGGCGACGCCCAGGTGGTCGAGCAGCCGCTTCTGCGAGTGCACCATGTCGCGGATGGTGACGAAGGGGAAATCGAGCCCGTAGTCCCGGCCCGTGGCCGGGTTCACCGAGCAGGGACCGGTTGAACCCTGGCAGCCGCCGAGGACGTTGGCGCAGACGACGAAAAACCGCTGGGTGTCGACGGCCTTGCCGGGCCCGATGAGATTGTTCCACCAGCCCGGCTTCCGATCTTCCGCCGAATGCCAGCCCGCGCAGTGGTGGTCGCCGCTGAGCGCGTGGCAGATCAGGACGGCATTGTCCCGGGTCGGGCTGAGCTGGCCGTAGGTCTCATAGCGCAGCGTGAAACCGGGGATCGATTGACCGTTCTGAAAGGTGAACGCGCGCGCGGAGACGAAATCGCGCGGCTGCACGATGCCCACTTCGCCGGGCGCGAGGTGGCGCGGCGACGAGGACCCCGGGGCGGGCGTTTCCTCAGTGGCATCGATCATGGGATGGGGCACCAAAGCAATCCCGGGCGGGGGAGGCAAGGGCCGGCTGGCCTTATGACGCGAGGGCCGCTCGGGCTAGCCGTGGGCGGCGGCACTGACCGCGTCGTCCATTTCCTGGTTGGCCAACCCCCGCCCGGCGAGCGGGGTTATTTCCGCCGGTTGGGCGTGACGTTCTTCGTCGCCTTGCCGCCCGGGCCCTTGGCCGCGATCGCCACCACCGGGTCCTTCAGCCGATTGACGATCACCTGCTGGCCGATGGAGAAGAGGGCATTCGTCGACGAATACAACGCCAGGGCGCAGGGGTAGGTGTAGCAGACGCCCATGAAGATCAGGGGCGTGAACTTCATCATCGTGGCCTGGGAACTATCCACGCTCGGCTGGGGCGTGAAATGCATTTGCAGGAACATCGTGATGCCCAGGACGAGAGCCAGGATGTTGATCGGAAATCCAAACAGATGGCCCACCGTATCGGGCGCCGACAGGTCATGCGCCCAGAGAAACGGCGAATACCGGAGTTCGGCAACGCTCGAAAGCATCTGGAAGAACGCCCAAAAGAATGGCAGGGTGACCAGCATAGGCAGGCAGCCCCCGAGCGGATTCACCTTGTGCGCCTTGAAGAGCTCCATGGTGGCCGTCTGCTGCTTCTGCGGGTTGTCTTTGTATTTCTCCTTGATGATCTTCATTTCCGGCTGAATCTTTTGCATCCGCTTGGCCGAGCGGGAGGCCGCCAAGGTGAACGGAAGGAAGACGACCTTGAGCAGGAGCGTGGTCAGGAGAATATCGACGCCCCAATTGTTGGCCCAGCCGTGCATCCAGTTCATCAGGGTCAGCAGCAGCGCGCTGAAGAACCGCATGAAGGCGCCCATCTGCAGCACCACCCGGTTTTGGTTGGCTTTGAAAATATCGGGATTGGACAGCCGGGGGTATTCCTTCGGACCGACATAGAGGTCCCCGGCGAGCACCGTGGTGCCCCCGGCGGGAATGGCCGGCAGCACGAACTGGGCGTCCGCCGTGACGCCGTAAGCGCTGTTGTCGGTGTCGGGATTCTGCACGAGCAGCTTTACTCGGCGCGTCACCAGGCCGGCGATCGAGGCGGTGCTGAACTGCTGCGAATAGTCGCTGGCCGCCATAGCGTCGGCCGCCGCCTTCGTCTGACCGTGGGCGACCAGATCGGCCGAGCGCTTTTCCAGCCACTTCTGCTGGACGATCGGATCCGGCTTGTCCGGCGTCAGCACGCTGGCAAAGAACTGGTTGTTGACGGTGGCCCATTCCATCGGGCCGGGGCTGTCGATTTCCGCGGTGGCCGAATGGGCGCCTAAGCCGAGGAGGCCGCCGCTTTGTTCGAGCCGCCCCCGTGGAATGAAGGTCTGGCTGTCGTCGTTGTAATAGCCCGAAACAAGCTTGATGCCCTTGTCGGTGTCGCTGACCGGAGCGGCCGTGCCGACGGCGAGGGAAACGCGCAGGGGCTCCAGGGTTTGACTGGTGAGATTGCGGAAGGTCGTCTCCAGACGCAGTTGATAGGGGTCGGTGGCGCCCACCGCGTCGGGCGACAGCAGGTAGCGGCGGGTCACTTCGAGGTGGCCGGAGAGCACCGTCCGGTAGACCACCTCCGTGGCGGACTTAGATAGCAGCTCGTAGCGGCTGCCCCGGTCGAGTCCGGGATAGTCCACGAACGCGAGCATCGGATCCTTGTGGTACTGGTTGAACACGGTCGGGCCGGAGGCCGGGTCCTGCGTCTGGCGGTAATGGAGCTGCAGGAACGAAACATTGCTCACCGCCCCGCCGAAGTCCGTGAAACTGACCCGGATGAAGCTGTTCTGGAGGATGGTGCTGTGGGCATCGGCCTGATCGGGCGTCGCCGCCGCGAATTCGCCGGTCGCTGTGGGGGCGACGAACGCTGCGCCGCTGGGGTTGGCCGCGGAGGTGACGGCCGGCGTGGCGCCCGGAGTCAGCGGAGCCGCCGCCGCTTGGACCTGCGCGGGATTGGGCCGGGGCGGAGCGTACTTCGTGCTGTAGTAAAACGCGACGAGCGCCGCGATGACGAAGAGGGTGCCGAAAATTTTATGGTTCTTATCCACGGGAAAGGGAAGGGGGGCGCAGCTCAGGTGGCGGCACGCACGCAGCGCGGCGCTGGCCGGCGCCCGAGCGAATAAGCCGGCGGCACCGGATCCAAACCGCCCGGGTGCAGGGGCGAGCATTTCGCGAGGCGCCGGAGGGCGAGCCAGCTGCCGGCCAGCAAGCCGTGGCGCCGCAGCGCTTCGGCGGCGTAGTGCGAGCAGCTCGGGGCGAAGCGGCAGCCGCACTCCGATCCCAGCACGAGCGGCAGAACCGGCGAAAGGATGCGCTGATACAGGCGGATGCACCCGACAATCCCGGCGGCCGGCAACCCGGCGACGATGGCGAGCGGATGATTCCGGGGTTCAGGCATTTTTCTTGGGGGCGCTGATCTGAGCGCAGGCGGCGACGAACTTAGCCTCTAATTCCGCGAAGGGCCACCGGGTCACCGCTTGCCGGGCCACCAGGAGGAGGTCGCAATCCCGGGGCAAAAGGTGCTGCTGCTGGCGAAAGAGGACCCGCAGGCGGCGCTTGGCGCGGTTCCGCAGGACGGCACCGCCGACCGCGGCCGTCGAAGCGACGACGCCCACGCGTGCTCCGGGCGAATCCGGCGCGGCCGGACGCTCGGCGGGTGGGCGCGAGCGGGACCAAATGGTGAACGCACGGCAATCGGTGCGCGAACCGAGCTCGCGAACGGCTCGAATATCGCTCTGGCGGCGGAGATGCTGCTCAGGGCGAAATCGCATGGGAAGGGAATGCCGGCGGAAGGAGCAATGGCCGGACGGGCGCCGAACGCGCCCGATGCAATCAAACGACCGTCAAGCGCTTGCGGCCTTTGAGGCGGCGGGAACGGATGACTTTACGGCCGCCCTTGGTGGCCATACGGGCCCGGTAGCCGATCTTGCGTGCACGTTTCTTGCGGTGCGGGCGGAAGGTGGGTTGCATGATGTTTAAGCGATTAAGAGTCGACCGAAGTGCCGGAATGAGAGGGGGGTGTCAAGGGTCGGGTTTGCGGGGTGGTGTCCTAATTTGAATAACTCTTTCAAAGCGAAGGTCTTGGCATCGGCCTGGAGGAACTATCTCTGCGCGGCAACAAGCGACCGAGCGCGAAAGGTCTTTCCGTTCGGGATTTCAGGCGCAACCGCCAGTTCAAATGCACTCTCGTCGCGAGGCAGGCACTTGCGCCAACCTAGGAAAGCACTAATGTTGGGGTGTAAGGCCGTGAATATGAAACTTTGCTCGCTGATATTGCTTACGCTGGCGGCGAACACATTTGCGCAATCGAATGTGACCACGGCCCCGGCTCCGCGTCCCCGGCTGACAGAGGAGCTGCGACGAACAGTGGCCAAGGGTTACGAGGATTCGGCGTCCAATCCCGAAATCCTGACCGCGCAAACGTCGAGCCAAGATGCGGTGATGATGGCACCCTTTCAGGTTACCAGCTCCCGCGTGCCGATCTACGGTCGGCCTCAGGGAACCGATCCGGTCGATCGCCCGTTTACTTGGAAGACTGGTGGCACCTTTTTTCAGCGCGACGGGCAGACGTTTACGACGAAGCTGATGCTCGAGTATGATCCGGGGTACAACGTGATCAATCTGCTCAAGATCTATTGGTAGGGATCTGCGGGCTTCGGCGTTCTCCGACGTCCAAGTTTGACTTGGATTATCGCGCAGCGTTTTCTCGCCGGATGCGGTTGCGCGCGGCCTTTCCGATGATCTTGGCGGTTTCCGCCCGCGCTTGGGCCGCGCCGGTCGGACCGCCCCCTTTGCCTGCGGCCGATGCGGATGTTCAGCAGATCGTGTCCGACATTTCGGCGGCGCGCATCCAGCGGTCGATCATCGTCCTTTCGAGTTTCAAGACCCGGCATACCCTTTCCGATCCGCTCCCCAGCGGCGACGGTATCGGAGGCGCGTGCGCCTGGATTCGGGCCGAATTCGAACGGGCCTCGGCGGCGTCCGGCGGCCGATTGCAGGTCAAGTTGGACGAATTTACCCAAACCCCGCAGGCCCCGCGGGTCCCCCGTCCGGTGCAAATTGTTAACGTGGTGGCCACCTTGCCCGGCACGCGGCCGGACTCCGCCGGGCGGATCTATGTGGTGAGCGGCCACTACGACTCCCGGGTCAAGAATGTATTGGATGCCGAAAGCGCCGCTCCCGGCGCGGATGACGACGCTTCCGGCGTGGCAGCCGTGTTGGAGATGGCGCGGGTGATGGCCCGGCGCGAATTTCCCGCCACCATCGTGTTCCTGGCGGTTGCCGGGGAGGAGCAAGGTCTCTTGGGTTCGACCCATTGGGTCGAGGAGGCCAAGCGGGACCACCTGGCGATTGCTGGGATGATCGACAACGACATCATCGGCAACACCCATGCCACCGATGGGACCGTCGACCGCCACCGCGTGCGCCTGTTCGCCGAGGGCGTCCCCGCCACCGGAAAGCTCGACGATGCCATGCTGGACCTGATTCGCGCCGGAGGCGAAAATGACTCTTCGCCGCGGCAACTGGCCCGCTCGGTCCGCGATTTGGCGCAGGTCTATGTCCCGAGCATGGCGGTCCAAATCGTCTATCGCCTGGATCGCTACCTGCGCAGCGGCGATCAGGCGCCGTTTGTCGGGGCCGGATATGCCGCGATCCGTTTCACGGAACCGGCGGAGGATTTCAAACATGAACATGAGGATGTGCGCGTCGAAAATGGCGTACGTTACGGGGACGTGCCCGACTTGGTCGATTTTGTCTACGTGGCCGATGTGGCTCGAATCAATGCGGCGGCGTTGTCGGGTTTGGCGCTGGCGCCGGCTGCCCCCGCGGGAGTGCAAATCGAGACCGCGCAGCTCGAAAACGACACCACCCTGCGCTGGGCGCCGAACACCGAGGCCGACTTGGCCGGCTATCGCATCGTCTGGCGCGATACGCTGGCCCCTTACTGGGAGCATTATCTCAATCTCCCGAAGAACCGGAACCGGTTCACCGTCCCCGGGGTGTCCAAAGACAACGTCATTTTCGGGGTGGAGGCTTTTGATGCGGCCGGCCACGTAAGCCCGGCGGTGTTTCCGCGTCCGCGGCTGACCCTGTGACGACCGCGCGGAGCCTCGCGCAGGATTGGCGGATCGCCGTGATCGCGGATACCCATGATCACTATCCGCCGGATCTACCCGGGCGGCTGGGCGCGGCGGATGAGATTTGGCATTTGGGCGATGTGTGCGATCCGGCGACCTTGCGGGCCTTCATCGGCCTGGGGCCGCCCGTCCGCGTGGTGCACGGCAATTGCGACTGCTGCCTGGGCTGGCCGGCGAAGCTCGATCTGGAGCGGGAGGGATTGCGCTTTCATCTGGTGCACATTCCGCCGGCGCGCGCGCCGCGGGGAGTCGCGGCCGTCCTGCATGGGCACACGCACGTGCCCCGGGATGAGACGATCGGGGGCGTGCGCTGGCTGAATCCGGGCTGCATCACCCGGCCGAACCGCGGCGCGACCGCCAGTTTCGCGTGGCTGACGGTGCAGGCCGGCCGGATCGCATCCTGGGAAGTACTACCCATTTGAGTCACTTTTGATTGCCGCCGCCGCCGAGTGGCCTTTGCCTGGGAGGCAGCAGTGACTATCGACCAGCAGCAGGAATTGCTCGGCCTATTCACGGCGGCTCCCGGATTTGCCCCCTCCGCGACCGTCGGCGATGCCATCGTCTTTGCGCGGAGCGCGCGCGCCCGCAACTACCGCATCACGCTGCGGCGCGATGGCACGGCCGTCGCGACGATCCCCGTGCGGGGGTCGGAGCGCGAAGCGCGCCGCTTCGTGCAGCAGCACCAGGACTGGCTGGAGCGGGCCCGCGAGCGCCAACGGCGCCGGCCGCGGGGCGCCAGCCATTGGGGGGTGGGCACGCGGGTCTTGTGGCGGGGCGAACTCGTCGAGATTCGCGTGGCGCGCATCGGCGAGCGGCCGAGCGTCTGCGTGGCCGCCGATGTCTTTCGGGTCACCCGCCTGGAAGGGGATTTGCGGCCGACCTTGGAGGCTGGCTTCGCCCGGCGGGCGCGAATCGAATTGCCGGCGCGCACTTGGGAACTGGCCGCGCTGTGCGGGGTGGACGTAAAGCACCTGGCGGTCCGCAACCAGCGTTCGCGCTGGGGCTCCTGCTCGGCAACCGGGACAATTTCGCTGAACTGGCGGCTCGTGCAGACGCCGGACTTTGTCCGGGACTACATCATCCACCACGAATTGATGCACCTGCGGGAGATGAACCACTCCGCCCGTTTTTGGGCGCGGGTGGAGGAAGTCTGTCCGGACTGGCGCGAGGCGGAGCGATGGGTGAAGCGGAACGGCAGCCTGGTTGGGCTTTAGCCTTAGGGGTGGAAATCGAGCAATTCCACCTCGAAGATGATCACCGCCTCCGGCGGAATCGCCGGTGGCCGGCCTTTGAGCCCATAGGCCAGCCAATAGGGGGCGATCAGGGTGCGCTTTTCGCCCTTCCTCATGTCGAGGAAGCCCTCGTTCCAGGCGGGCAGGATATCGCCGCTGCCGACGCGAAACTGCACGGGCACGCCGGTTTGATAAGAGCTGTCGATCGGCGTTCCGTCCAGCAGCCGGCCGGCGAAGTGCACCGTCAAAAGGTCGCCCGGATCCGGCTTGGGCCCGGCGCCGTGCGCGCGGACGACAAACCGCAGGCCGGACTTGGTGACGGCGGCGGTGGGATAGATCTGCTCGACCAAGAGGGATTCGTCCGTGGTCAGTTCGGGCTGGTCCTTGGCCATGGCCAGGCGCATCGCGGAGTTGATCGGTTCGCCGGGGTTTTTGCGCGCCCACATGCCCGAGCGCACCACCAAGGCGAGCGTGAGCAACATGGTCCCAAGCAGCAGGAGGATGAAAAAACTCCGGACCGGGGGCTTGGGCATGAGGTTGGCGTGACAGATTTGATTCGGGAACGCAAACGAGGCCGTTTCCCGGACCGGATTCGAAAGGGGCGCTTCTAATTGGCAGTAATTCGCGGCCTATTCCGCGATTGCTCCCACCTCGCGGGAGGTTTCTGCTGGCCGGGTGTCGTCGCCCGCTTCCAACGCCGCTCCCTTTCCCGCGGTCGCCGTCCGCGGCCTCGTAAAACGGTACGGGACGGTCGAGGCCTTGCAGGGGATCGATCTGACGGTAAATCCCGGGGAAATGTTCGCGCTGCTGGGTCCCAACGGCGCCGGCAAGACGACGCTCTTCTCCATCCTCGCCACTCTGCGCACCCCCACCGAAGGCTCTGCGGCCGTGCTCGGCCATGATGTCGTGAGTGCGCGGGATGCGGTGCGCAAGGCGATGGGCATCGTGTTTCAGGAGCCGGCCATCGAGCAGCGGCTCACCGGCCGGGATAATCTCCATTTGATGGGGCTGTTCTTCGGACTTAGCCGGGCCGCGGCCCACCAGCGAGCCGCGGAGCTGCTCGAACGCCTGGGGCTTAGTGATTGCGCCGACCGTCCCGCCAAGACCCTGTCCGGAGGCCAGCGGCGCAAACTCGAACTGGCGCGGGCCTTGGTCACCGATCCGGGGATTCTATTTCTCGATGAAGCCACCCTCGGTCTGGACGTCGACGCCCGGCGGATGTTTTGGGGCCAGGTGTGCGGTTTTACCTCCACCGGGCGGACAGTCTTCTTTACGACCCATTATATGGAGGAAGCCGAGGTCGCCGACCGGATCGCCCTGATCGATGCCGGCCAGATCGTGGCGCTGGACACCCCGCGCGCCCTCAAGGCCCGGGTGGGCGGGGGCGTGACTCGCCTGCAGACCGAGGACGACTCGCGGGCCCGGGTTTGGCTGACCGAGCGCGGATTCACGCCCGAGGCGCCAGGCAAGGAGCTCATGCTCGTCCACGCGGATCCCGCCGGCTTGCTGCCGGAGATTCTGCGGAACCTGCCGGTCAAGGTGCAGCGGGTGGAGGTGCATGAGCCGAGTTTGGAAGATGTCTTTCTTAAGCTCACTGGCCGCGGCCTGGCGGCCGAGATCGGAGCGGCGCCGGCCGGGGGAGGGCGCGGACGATGATTCGGGCGATCTATGCGGTGGTCGTCCTCGACCTGAAGCGGGCTTGGCTGGACCGGATTCGCCTGGCGGTCGGCCTGCTGCAGCCGCTGCTTTACCTCTTCGTGCTGGGCTCCGGGCTGGGCTCCAGCTCAAACTTGGCCGGCAACTACCGGCCCTATATCTTCCCGGGCGTCCTAGGGCTTTCGCTGCTCTTTGCGGCGGTCTTCTCCGCCATCACGATCGTCTTCGACCGCCAGGTCGGCTTTTTCAAAGCGGTGCTCGTGGCGCCGCTGCCGCGCCCGGCCATCGCGTTCGGCAAGATCGCCGCCGGGGCGATCCAATCCTTCACCCAGGGGCTCATCATCCTGCCGTTTGCGCCGCTGGCCGGGGTGCCTCTGAGCTTGCACGCGTTTGTCGGCCTGGTGGGAGCGATGCTCCTGGCCGCGATGACGTTTTCGGCGATGGGGGTGGCGGTGGCGGCCCGCTTTACCTCGACCACCGTGTTTCCAGTGGTGAGCAATGCCGTCCTGCTGCCGATGTTCTTTCTTTCCGGCGCGCTCTATCCGCTCCGCACCACCCCCCACTGGATGCAGATCGCCGCGCATTTCGACCCGGTGGCCTATGCGGTCGATCTGATGCGGGGGGAGGTGCTCAGCACGCCGGGATCGATGGTCACGTCGGCGCACGTGCCGCAGTTTTTCTTCCCCCCGCTTCTGTCGATCGCGGTCCTGGTCGGCGTCATTGCCGTGCTCGCCGGATCGGCCGTCAAAACCTTCAACCGGGGCGAGGACGATTCGAGCCTGGGCGCGGCCCGGTTCAACTGGCGCCGCTGAAGCGGCGGGGCCTCAGGCGAGGAAGGAGCAGATGTACTCGCAGAGGCCGGAGCGCACCTCGATCGTGAACCCGCTTTTGCCGGGGACGTCGAAAAAGGTTCCGGGTCCGTAGTCGGCTCCGGCCGAGCCGCCGGCCAGCGTCACCCGGCAGTCGCCCGCGATGATCTCCATCCGCTCCGGGGCGTCGGTGCCAAAATAAAAGGATCCCGGCCGGATCAGCCCCAGGGTCTTCCTGACGTTGCCGGGGAGCAGCACGGTGTGGCTGACCACATTGCCGTCAAAATACACATTGGCTTTCGTCACCACGGTGGCACCGGAGAACTGGGTCGGGAGGTTCGACATATTCACGCCTAGATGCCGGCCGAACCGGCGCTTGGCAAGCGCGCCGGTTCAGGCGGGCGAAGTGACGCCGGCGAGGCGGCCCGTGCTGTCACCAAAGTGGCCGGCCTCGATGCCCATCACGTTGAGCATGTTCAAATAGAGGTTCGCAATTGGCACCTTTTGCTTCGGGTCCAAGGCGAGGTGTTGCCCTGGCCGCAACTGGCCATTGGCCCGGCCGATCAGCAGGGTCGGCAGGTCATAGTGCCGGTGGGTGTTCCCGTCGCTCAGCCCGCCGCTCGCCAGCACCATCATGTGATCCAGGAGCGTGCCGTCACCTTCGCGCACTTCCCGCAGTTTGCCGACGAAGTAGGCGAGGTTCTGCATCTGCAGGACATTGATCTGGGTGATCTGCTCGATCTTGGCCGGATCGTTCTTGTGGTGAGATATCCCATGGTGTTCTTCGGTGAGCCCGATCTCGCTGAAGACCCGGCGGCTGCCCTCGACCCCGGTGATCAACGTGCAAATGCGGGTCCGATCGCCCTGGAAGGCCAGCGTCTGCAGGTCGGCCATCAGCCGGAAATGGTCGCTCCACAGTTCCGGCACGCCCTTGGGCCGCTGGAGGCGGCCGGCGATTTCGGGCGAGAGTTGGGGCGGGGGCCGCTGCAGCCGCTGCTCGACCTCCCGGATGGCGGTCAGGTACTGGTCCATCCGGTCGCGGTCGGCCGGAGCCAGGCGCTTGCTGAGGCGCGCGGTGTCCTCGAGGACAAAATCCAGGATGCTTTCGCGGAAGACGGCTGCCTGACCGTCGGCCTCGGAGACGTCGCCGGTCTTTTGGCCGCCGAACAGGCGGTCGAACACGACTTGGGGATTTACCGCCTTTTGACACGGGGTCGTCGGCGAACTCCAGGCCAGATTGTTCTCGTAGGTGCAGGCGTATCCCGAATCGCAATTGCCGGCCTGATGGCCGTATTCGAGGCCGAGCTCCAGGGAGGGGAACGGCGTGGCGCCGCCGATTTTCCGCGCCATCACCTGGTCGAGGGAGATGCCGGCGCGGATGTTCTCGCCCGAGGTCTTGTACGGCTGGACCGCCGTAAAATAGGAGGACATCGCCCGGGCATGGTCGCCGGGCCCGTCGCCGTTGGATTCGCCGTGCCGGTCCGCCAGCCCGCTGATGACCATGATCTCGCTGCGGTGAGCGGCCAGCGGCTGCAGGATGCGCGAGAATTCGTAGTTCGGGCCGGCGGTGGCCGGCTTCCATTGCGGCAGCGTTACGCCATTGGGCAGATAGACGGCTGCCAGACGGGTCGGGAAAGTCTTTTGGGTCGCGGCCGCGAGGCGCGCGGCCGCGCCGTAGACCGGGCGCGGCATCATGGCCTCGAGAAACGGCAGCGCGATGGTGGCGCCCAGGCCTTTCAGGACGGCGCGGCGGGACAGGGAGCGTTCAAGCGATAGGTTCATGAGCGAGTGTCCGGGGGATTGGGTTGGCCGGGAAGGGCGGAGCCCTTGGCCAGGACGGGGGCCGGAGAGGGTGGCGGCGGGTTTTGCAGCGGACCCCGGAATAGGTCGCTCGTCACGATCGCCAGAATCAGGCTGGAAAAATGGTCCTGATTGCGCGCCACTTCGGCGCTGATCCGGCTCACCGCCAGGGTGTCGCGGTAGTCCAGCCCCCGCCCGAGGGCGTAGACGAGCATTTTTTCGACCAGGCCGCGGCGGAAGTCCCCATCCCGGGCCCGGAGGATTTTCTTGAGGCCCTGCGCCCCGCGAAAAGTCTGCCCATCGGGCATCGTGGCCGAGACGTCGATGGGCTCGCCGCCTTCCGTCGCCCGCCAGGCCCCGATCGGATCGTAGTTTTCGAGCGCCAATCCGAGGGGGTCCATGGCCTGATGACAGGAGGCGCAGTTCGGATCGGTCCGGTGTTGGGCCAGCTTCTGGCGCATGGTGCCGATCAATTGGCGATGGGTATCGTCGAGCGCCGGCACGTTGTCGGGCGGCGCCGGCGGCGGCCGATTGAGGATGTTGTCCAGAATCCATTTGCCGCGCTGCACGGGCGAGGTGCGCGTCGGATTCGAGGTCACGGTCAGGACGCTGGCTTGGGTGAGAATGCCGCTGCGCTGGGTGCCGGTCAGGGTCACCCGCTGAAACTCCGGGCCGCTGATGCCGGGAATTCCGTAGAGACTCGCCAACGGCCCGTTCACAAACGTGAAATCGCCGTCGATGAAGTCCAGGATGCTGCGATCCTCGGCCACCACGGTGGCGAAGAACAGTTCGGTCTCGCGGCGCATGGCCGCGCGGAGTTCGGCGTTGAACTGCGGAAACATTTTGGCGTCCGGCGCGGCCTGATCGAGATTGCGCAATAGCAGCCATTGGCCGGCGAAATTTTGCGCCAGCGCGGCCGCCCGCGGGTCCTGCAGCAGGCGCCGCACTTGGGCGCGCAGGACTTCCGGTTCGTGCAGGCGGTTGGCGGCCGCGAGCGCGAACAGCTCGTCGTCCGGCATCGAGCTCCAAAGAAAGTACGACAGTCGATTGGCCAGCTGATAATCGGGCGGCACGGCCGGGAAGCCGTCGGCCAGCGGGCCTCCGCCCAATTCCACCCGAAACAGAAAATTTGGATCAACGAGGATGGCGCGCAGGGCGAGTTCCAGGCCGTTCTTGGCCTCCTCGCCATTCTGGGCGAAAGACAGGGCGACAAACTTGTAGACCCGGTCGATTTCCGCCGGCGATACGGGCCGCCGGTAGGCCCGCGGCAGCAATGCGGCCAGCACCTGGTGGGCGTAGGCGGCCTTATTATAAAACGTCTCCTTCGGGTAACCGTTAACCAAGAGGGCCCGAACGGCTGCCGGATGCTTTCGCAGTTGGTCGACCGCCTGATCCGCCGTCTTGAGGTACTGCTCGAACAGGAGCGGCGAAACCGTCAGCAGATCGGCGATATTGTCGAAGCCGTAGCCATTTTCGTCCTTCGGGAAATCCTCGCCGCCGGCGAAGCTTGGCAGGCGGAGCAAGTCACGGACGGTATTGACGTATTCGGCGCGGTTCAGCCGCCGCAGCGTCATCCGGCCATTGGGGTGGCCGGGGTCGCCGAGCGCCCGCAAGATGTCGTCAATGGCGAGCAGCGTCATGTTCTTCTCGGCCGGATCCGGCTTGGGCCCGTCGCGCGGCGGCATTTCATCCGCCCCCAAACGGATCAGGACTTTCTCCCAGACCGCCGGATGCTGCCACAGGGCATCGGCCCGCAGCTCGCCGTCCAGCGTCAGCCCGCCCTTGCTCTTGCCGTCGCCGTGGCAATCGTAGCAGTTGTCGTTCACGAAAGGCAGAATCACGCGGGAAAATTCGTCGTTCGCCCTGGGCAGGGCGAGTTTCTCGGCCGCGGTGTAAACGGGCGCTGGCGGCGGGACCGGGCGGGCGGTGGCCGACGGGGACGAGCGGGTCAGGCAGCCGGCGTCGAAGCTGATGGCCGCCAACGTCAAAGCTGCGGCTGACCAGCCGAGGCCGAATTTGAAACGCCGAGGGAGAACCATCGAGGGGGTAAGACGTGGCAGCGACGCCAAGGGGTTCGATAAAATGCGGCGTCGGGGGGGCAATCTCCATCCCAAATCGCCCCGGCAACGTTGGGACAGTCAGATTGGGGCGACGCGGGTGAAAACCGGCCGGGCGGGGTTCCGGCTTCACAATCCGGCGGAGATGCTGTCAGGCTGGGACCCATGAAACTGCCGCCGGCTGTCCGCGTGATCCCCGTTCTGCTGCTCGTGCTTGGCGGGGCCGCCTCTGCCCAAGCCGCCGGCCATTTCCTCGATCCGGATACAGTGGACCTGAAGCAGATCCTGCCCGCGCCGCCGGCCGCCGGATCGCTGGCGGCTTTGGCCGATCTCGAGGCGGTGCGCGGGACGCAGGCCGTCCGCACCCCCGCCGATGTGGCCTGGGCGCGCCGGATCATGGATTTTACGGCGTTCGACTACGCCGATGTGCTCGGGCCCTGGTTCACGGCGAAAAACCTGCCGATCACGGCGGAATTCCTATGGGCGGTGACGGAGGACAGCGAGGCGACGAGCGACCGGGTAAAGCTGATTTATACGCGGCCGCGGCCGCCCCTGGTCGACCCTATGCTGCAGCCTTGCGTCAAGCTGCCGAAGACTAGCTCCTATCCGAGCGGGCACGCGACGCGCGCGTTTCTCTGGGCAGCGATCCTCGCGGAGATGTTTCCCGACCGGCGCGACGCTCTGATGGCCTGGGCGCACAAGGCGGCCTGGGGCCGCATCATTGGAGGGGTGCACTATCCCTCGGACGACGTCGGCGGCCAAGTTCTGGCCCGGGCCCTGTTGGCCGAGTTTGAGAAAAACCCCGCGTTTCACGCGGCGCTCGAGCAGGCCAAGGCGGAGGCCGCGTCCTTCCTCCTGCCGCAGGCGGCCTGAGCGTTCCCGCCGGCCATGGCCAGCCTCCTGATCCTCGCCGCCGGCATGGGCTCGCGTTACGGCGGGCTGAAGCAGATGGATCCGGTCGGCCCGGACGGTGCGACCGTTCTGGATTACGCCATTTTCGACGCCGCGCGGGCGGGCTTCGACCGGGTCGTCTTCGTGATCCGGCGCGACTTTGCAGCGCTCTTTCGGGAGAAGATCGGCGCCAAATACGCCGGTCGGATGGCCGTGGATTATGTCTTTCAGTCGTTGGACGACCTCCCGCCGGGATTCGCCGGAGTTCCCGGACGGGAGAAGCCCTGGGGGACGGGCCATGCGGTCTGGTGCGCTCGGGCAGCGATCGCCGGCAATTTTGCCGTGGTCAATGCCGACGATTTCTACGGCGCGGACTCCTTCGCGCAGCTGGCGCGGTTTCTCGCGGTCCCGGCCTCTTCCGGTCCGGCGCGCTTTGCCATGGTCGGCTTTCGCCTGGCCCAGACGCTGTCGGAGCATGGCCGGGTCTCGCGGGGCGTGGCCACGGCGGCCGGCGGCCGCCTGCTGTCGCTGGCGGAGCGGACGGGCATCGCGTCGGCGGACGTCGGCCCCGGCCGCGCCTATTCTGGGACGGAGATCGTTTCCATGAATTGCTGGGGCTTCACGCCGGCGCTGTTCCCGGCGCTCGACCGCCAATTTCGCGTTTTCCTGCAGGACCGGGCGGCGGATCCCCGGGCGGAGTTCTATCTGCCGGCCGCGGTGGCCGCGATGATCGACGAGGGCGCGGCGGTGGTCGAGGTGCTCCCGACCGCGAGCGCCTGGTTTGGCATCACCTACCGGGAGGACCAGCCGCGGGTCAAAGCGGCGGTGGAGGCGCTCGTGCGCGAGGGACTCTATCCGGCGCAATTGGTCTGAGATGAACTTCTCTCGTCCCACCGCCGACATCTATGTGCCGGACGGCACCGCGGCCGACCAGGCGCTCGCGCGCACCACCCATCTGTGCGTCGGCGCCCACCCGGACGACATCGAGATCATGGCCCACGCGGGCATCGCCGAGTGTTTCGCGGCGCCCGCCAAGTTTTTCACCGGCGTCGTGGCGACCGACGGGGCGGGTTCGCCGCGGACCGGACCCTACGCGTCCTATACTGACGCGCAGATGCAGGCGGCGCGCCGGGCGGAGCAGCGGCAGGCGGCGGACATCGGGAAATACAATCTGCAGATCCAATTGGCGCATCCGAGCGCCGCAGTGAAAATGCCGGGGCACCCGGAGGTCGCCGCCGATTTTGCGCTCATTTTCGGCGTCGCCCCGCTGGAGGTGGTCTATCTCCACAATCCGGCGGACAAGCACGACACCCACGTCGCCCTGCTCCTGCGCTGCCTGGAGGCCTTGCGCGCCTTGCCGGCGGCCCGGCGCCCGCGGCGGGTCCTAGGCTGCGAAGTCTGGCGCGACCTCGATTGGCTGGTCGACGCCGACAAGGTGGCGCTCGACGCCGGCCGGCACGCCGAACTGGCGGAGCCGCTGCTCCGCGCGTTCGACTCCCAAATCACGGGGGGCAAGCGCTACGACCTGGCGACGGTGGGGCGCCGGGCGGCCAACGCGACCTTCCATACGTCGCATCGCACGGATGCACTGACGGCGATCACGTGGGCGCTGGATCTCTCCCCGCTGGTCGCCGATCCGGCGCTCCCGGTCCGGGATTATACGCTGGCCTACATCGACCGCCTGCGGGCGGACGTGGCGGAGCGATTGGCGAAGTTCGGCTGACGGGGGGTTTTAATGAGGAAAAACGATGGAAGCCTCCGCTTCCATGCATTGTCTTCATATAATGAATAGGATGAATGCGAGACGGCGTCTGGATTCATCGGATTCATCAACATGTATCATTTAATTCGATACATGGAGAATTTTTTGCCGCGCTCGCGTTAAATTTCCGGAAAATTGCGATTATCGGGAACAAAAATTCCCGAACGCCTCGGCTTGGCAGAGTTGCTGCTTGTTGCGCCTTCCTGATTGCGCACGACCGTAACGTGTGCCTGTCCTGCGAAACTCAACACTAATGCTATGAAATTCCGCTCACAATTGGTTGGTATTGCTGCGCTCGTGGCCATCACGCCGGCCTTTGCCCAGATCAAGATCAACGACCAGATCACGGTCACCGGTTGGGCCACTGGCTCATACCAGTATAGCCAAACGACCCCGGGAGGGGACACCCAAACTGTCAACTTGGACAATGCCCTGCTCCAAGCGACCATCACGCCGACCACCGCGAAGAACGTGACCGCGGTGATGAGCGTATTTTACCATCCCTCGGCCGAGGGTGGGGTGAGCCCGAGCGGCAGTGAGGCGACACTGTTGGACGCCTACGTTAGCTATAATGCGGGCGGCGGCGTGACCGTCACCGCCGGGAAATTCCTGAGCTACCTGGGCTACGAATCATTCTATTCGATTTCCGACAACATGATCTCGCTGGCGAATCAGCAGCTGCTGGCTCCGATCCCAGGATACCATGAAGGCGTGAAGATCGACTACGCGCCCACCAAGACCGATACGCTCGGCGCGGCGGTGGTCGACTCCCTGTACAACAAGCCCGGCTACGACGCCACCGAGGGCGACGGCGAACTGCAGCACAGCGCCGGATTCGAGGCCTATTATCAGAACACCGCGATCAACAACCTGACGGTCTGGCTGGGCACGGGATACGAAACCCCCACCAAGCCGGGAGTCGACACGGGCGGGGTGACGAACCCGAGTGGCAACGATGTGTGGGTCGGCGACGTATGGCTCACCTACACGCTCGACAAGGCCGGCGATCAGATCGCGTTGGAGGAAATCTACAAGTCCGGCGGCACTGCCAACAAGGGGTCGGACTGGCTCGCCTACTATCTCTACAACGTGCCCAATACCAAAATCTCGAGCTGGTTCTGCCTCAGCGGCGAGGATGTTTCCGGCGGCCCGAGCTACGTGAAGTACAGCGTCAGCCCGACCTACACTTATAATCCCAGCCTCTCGTTCCGGCTGCAGTATTCCTACACCTCCTATTCCAGCTTCGCCGTGAAGAGCGCGAACTTCTTCGGCGCGCAGGTTTTGTTTAAGTTCTAAGTCAGCCAGCTTCTCCATCCCGGGCGGGGCCTTTCGGTCCCCCCGTTCATTTCTGCCGGGGGCGACCTGTGCGGTCGCCCCCGGCGTTGTTTCAGTCTCCGTCTTCTCCCATTGTTTCCATGAGCAAAACACACCGCTTCTTCTCCCTCGCCGGCATTTTCGCTGCCGCGTTCCTCTGCTGCGCGCCCATTTCCCGGGCCCAAGACAAAGTCGTCAAGGTCGGCATTCTGCATTCCCTTTCCGGTACGATGGCGATCAGCGAAACCTCGCTGCGCGACGTGCTCCTCTGCGCGTTTGACCAGGTAAACGCAGCGGGCGGCGTGATGGGGTACAAGATTGAGCCCGTGATTGTGGACGGAGCCTCCAACTGGCCGCTGTTCGCGGAGAAAGCGAAGCAGCTGCTCGAAGAAGACAAAGTCGCCGTGACCTTCGGCTGCTGGACTTCGGTCAGCCGCAAGTCCGTGCTGCCGGTGTTCGAAAAGGACAACGGCCTGCTCTTCTACCCGGTGCAGTACGAGGGGGAGGAATTGTCCAAGAACATCTTCTACACCGCCGAGGCGGTCAATCAGCAGGCGACGCCCGCGGTCGACTACCTGCTCCAGCAGGGCAAGAAGAAGTTCTACCTGATCGGCACCGACTACGTCTATCCGCAGACCACCAATCTGATTCTATTCAAGTATCTCCTCCTCAAGGGCGTGCCCATCGAAAACATCGGCGGCGGCGTGATCAAGGACGAGTCCGGCAAGGTGATCCACGCCGGCAAATACGTGCCCTTCAGCTACACCGACTTCCAGCAGATCGTCGCCGACATCAAGCAGTTCGCGGCGAGCGGCGACGCTTGCGTGATCAACACGATCAACGGCGACTCGAACGTGCCCTTCTTCAAGGAAATCGTGGCCGCTGGCCTGACGCCCTCGGATTGCCCGGTCGTTTCCTTCAGCCTCGCCGAGGATGAGCTGCGCAGCATGCCGACCAAGGATATGGTGGGCGAACTGGGTTGCTGGACCTACTTCCAGTCGCTGCCCACCCCGGCCAACAAGGCCTTCCTCGACTCGTGGAATGCGTGGCTCGACAGCGAGAACTATCCGGGCGTCGTGAAGACCAAGCGCGCGGTCGACAGCCCCATGGTGCTCTCCTACGACGGCGTGTTTCTCTGGAAGGCCGCGGTGGAAAAGGCCGGCTCGTTCGACGTGGACAAGGTCCGCGCGGTGCTGGAGTCCGGCGACATTTCCTTTGAAGGCCCGGGTGGCAAGATCACGATGCAGGCCAATCACCACGCCACCAAGAATGTCTACATCGGCGAAACCAAGGCCAACGGCCAGTTCAAGATCATCGAGACCTTCCCGCAGGTGGCGGGCGAGCCCTTCCTCCTAAAGGGCTTGGACGAGAAGCTCGCCGCGATGAAGTAAACTCGCCGCCGCCGGCCGCCGCGTCGAGCGCGCCGGCCTCCGACCGGGTCGCCGATCAGATTGGCCGAGATTGGCTCCGCGAACGGCATGAGACTGGCTTAGCAAAAGGGGCGGGCGCCTAATGGCCCCGCCCTTTTTCGTCTCCTATGTCCGCCAAGTCCATTGCCGCGCTCATCCTCCTGGTCATCGCGCTTGCGCTGCGCTCGGGCGCGGCGGCGGAGCCGGCCGACGCGCGCGTGCGTTCGACGCTGGTTGCCGCGCTCAACGCCTCCGGCTCCGAGCAGCAGCGGCTGCTGGGCGAGCTCGGCAATTCCGGCTCGAGGTTTGCCCATGACGTCCTGACGGCCTGGAGCCGCGGCGAGGTGTACCTCTACGCTCCGGCGGGCGGCACGCCGGTGCCGGTGCTCCTCGAAGAACAGCAGGATGCCGCGGGCAAATCTCGCGCCGTGCGGATCGACACCGGCGCCTGGATGCAGGATGTGGCGGGCAAGGATCTGCACCTCGATCCGGCGACCCTCAATTCGGTCGACACCGACATGCGGCAGCGGGCCATGATCCAGCAGGCGCTGGACTCGCTGACCCTCGCCGATCCCAGCGTCGACGCCCGGCATGCCGCCGTGGTGAAGCTGGGAAATTCGCAAAAGGCGGTCTACATTCCGGTCCTGCGCGCCCGCCTGGCGCTCGAGCCGAATCCCGAAGTGCGCAAGGCATTGGACGAAGCGATCGCCATGATCCAACTAAGCGCGAGCGACCCGGCCGTACAGGCGGCGGCGGCGGACCGGCTCGCCGAGCTGAGCTCGATCGGGAGCGTCGATGCCCTGAAAAGCCTCGCCGCCCGGCCGGGCGTCGATCCCGCCGTCCGCGGGGCCGCGACGCGGGCCGCCGCCGCGCTCGATTCGCACATCGCCGCGGTCAATTTCTTCGGGACGATTTTCCGGGGCCTCAGCCTGGGGTCCATCCTCCTGGTCGTCGCCCTTGGCCTAGCGATCACCTTTGGCGTGATGGGCATCATCAATATGGCGCACGGGGAAATGATCGCGGTCGGCGCCTACACCTCCTACGTGGTGCAAAATCTCTTTGGCACAGGCTTCGGCTTCGCGATCACGCTGCCCTTCAGCTTTGGCGGCAAGCCGCTCGCTTTCGGGCTCAATCTGCCCGGGCTCAACGCGACCGGCTGGGTCTACCAAAGCTATTTTCTCATCGCGCTGCCGCTCAGCTTCCTGGCGGCCGCGCTCACCGGGGTGGTGGTGGAGCGCACGGTCATCCGCTTTCTCTACCGCCGGCCGCTCGAGTCGCTGCTCGCGACCTGGGGCGTCTCCCTGATCTTGCAGCAGTGCTTTCGCATGATTTTCGGCTCGAACAATGTGCAGGTGGATTCGCCGACCTGGCTGCTCGGACACTTCACCATTCACGATGTGAGCTTTGGCTATAACCGGGTGTTCGTGATCGCCTTTGCCGTGGCGATCGTGGTGGGCACTTGGCTGCTGCTCTCCAAGACCTCGCTCGGCCTGCTCATCCGGGCGGTCACGCAGAACCGGGACATGGCCGCGTGCATGGGCGTGCGGGCCGAACGCGTGAACCTGCTCACTTTCGCCTTTGGGTCCGGCCTCGCCGGCCTGGCCGGCGCCTTTCTCTCCCAAATCGGCAACGTCGGGCCCAGCCTGGGGCAAAACTACATTGTCGACAGCTTCATGACGGTCGTCGTCGGCGGCGTCGGCAGCATCGTGGGCACGGTGCTGTCGGCCTTTGGCATCGGCACTTCCGACCAGGTGCTGCAGCAGCTGCTCGGTTCCCCGGTGCTCGGCAAGGTGATCGTGCTCTCGGTGATCATCCTGTTCCTGCAATGGAAGCCGGGCGGCCTCTTCACGACGCGCAGTCGCAATCTGGATTGATCGCCATGGTGCGCGGACCAAGAACGAAATGGGAAATGATGGCGGTGGGCCTGGCGGCGGCCTTGCTCCTGGGGGTGATCCCCGGCCTCAATGCGTTCACGCCGGCGGCGAGCGCCCTGCACATCAGCGATTTTACGATCAACCTGTACGGCAAGTACCTCTCCTATGCCGTGCTCGCCATCAGCGTGGATCTCCTGTGGGGCTACACGGGGCTCCTCAGCCTCGGGCAGTGCCTCTTTTTCTCGCTCGGCGGCTATGCGCTCGGGATGTACCTGATGCTGATGATCGGCCGGCTGGGGCAATACCACAGCGATCTGCCGGACTTCATGGTTTTTCTGGGCTACCCGCGCCTGCCCTCCCACTGGGTGCCGTTCCGCCATTTCTGGTTTGCGGCGGCCGCGGTGGTCTGGGTCCCCGGCCTGGTCGCCCTGGTCTTCGGCTTTCTGGCCTTCCGTTCGCGGATCCGCGGGGTCTATTTCTCCATTCTCACCCAGGCGCTGACCTACGCGGCGACGCTGATGTTCTTTCGCAACGACTTCACTTTCGGGGGCAACAACGGCTTCACGGATTTCAAGTTCATCATCGGCCACGATCTGCGGCAGCCGGCCACGCAGCGCGCGCTTTATCTGGCCACGGCGATCCTGCTCTTCGCCACCTACGGCATCTGTCGCTGGCTCACGACGACCAAGCTCGGCATGGTGCAGCGCGCGATCCGCGACCGCGAAAATCGGGTGCTCTTCTCCGGCTACGCGACGGCGCATTTCAAGCTGTTCATCTTCGTGCTGAGCGCGGTGATCGCCGGACTGGCCGGGGCGCTCTACGTGCCGCAGGTGGGCATCATCAATCCCAACGAGATGGCGCCGGACAAATCCCTGGAGGCCGTGGTCTGGGTGGCGGTAGGGGGCCGCGGCACGCTGGTCGGCCCGGTGGTCGGCGCGATTTTCGTCAACGCGCTGAAGAGCTGGGCCACCCGCGCCTATCCGGACCTGTGGCCGATCATCCTCGGGACCCTTTTCGTGGTCGTGGTGCTCTTTCTGCCGGGCGGACTCGTGAGCCTGCCGGGCCGCCTCTTCGCGCGGTGGCGGCGCTCGTCCGCCCCGCCCGAAACCCCGGCGCCGGCCGAGCCGACCGTGGGCGCGCCCCAACTCGGCGCGGATCCGGCCTCGACCTCCGCGCCGCCCGAATCCGGGCTGAGCGCCCCGGCCTCCAGCCCCCCATGAAGAAAGCCCCGATCATTCTCGCCGTGGAAGGCGTCAACAAGGAGTTCGACGGCTTCAAGGCGATCACGGACCTGAATTTCTATCTCGATCAGGGGGAACTGCGGGTGGTCATCGGCCCCAACGGGGCCGGCAAATCGACCTTCTTCGATCTGCTCACCGGGCGGACCAAACCGGACTCCGGATCGATCAAGTTCGGCCTGCGCACCGACCTGACGGCCCTGAACGAATATGCCATCAACCGGCTCGGGATCGGGCGCAAGTTCCAGACGCCCTCGGTCTATACGGATCACACGGTTTTCGAAAATCTCCTGCTCTCCTTGAAAGGGCCGCGCGGGGTCTTCTCGGCCCTGTTCTACCGCATCACGAAGGCGCACCGCGAGCGGATCGACGAGCTGCTGCACCTGATCCGCCTCGAGCGCAAGAGCCACCTGCTGGCCGGACAGCTCGCCCATGGCGAGAAACAGTGGCTGGAAATCGGCATGCTCCTCGCCCAGGACCCGCAGCTCCTCCTGGTCGATGAACCCGCGGCGGGCATGACCGACGAGGAGACCCACCGCACCGGGGAACTGCTCATTTCGCTCGCGGGCAAGCACAGCCTGATCGTGGTGGAGCACGACATGACCTTTGTCCGGCAGATCGCGCGCCAGGGGGTCGTGAGCGTGCTCCATCAGGGCAGCATCCTGTGCGAGGGCCGCTTTGAGGAAGTCCAAGCCCATCCGCGCGTGCGCGAGGTCTACCTGGGCCGCGGCAAATCGGCCGCATGAGCGCGCTGCTGCAATTGGAGTCCGTGGAGGCCGACATCGGCGGCTCGCGCATTTTGCGCGGCGTCACCTTTTCCGTCGCGCCCGGCGAGGTGGTCTGCCTGATGGGCCGCAACGGCGTCGGCAAGACGACCACCCTGCGCGCGATCATGGGCCTGCGGCCGGTGCGGGCGGGCACCCTCGTGTTTGACCAAAAGCCCCTGGCCGGCCTCAATACCGCGGCCCGCGCCCGGGCGGGATTGGGCTATGTGCCCCAGGGCCGGGACATCTTCCCGCACCTGACCGTGGCCGAGAACCTGCGCGTCGGGCTCCTGCTCCACGACCGGCCGCGGGCCGAGGCCCGGAGCGAACTCGACCGCTGCTACACGCTCTTTCCGGTCCTCAAGAGCATGCTCAATCGCAAGGGCGGCGTCCTCAGCGGCGGCCAGCAGCAACAGCTGGCGATCGCCCGGGCGCTGCTCACCCGGCCCAAGCTGATCCTGCTCGACGAACCGACCGAGGGCATCCAGCCCTCGATCATCGAGGAGATCGGCGAAACGCTGAAACAGCTGGGCCAGGAGGGGCTGGCGATTCTCCTGGTCGAACAATACGTTGATTTTTGCCGGGAGGTCGGCGACCGTTTCTACGCCATGGATCGCGGCGCCATCACCATTTCCGGCCCGGTTGCCTCGCTGACCGACGAAGTGGTGCGGATGCACCTGCAGGTTTAGCCCGCGCTGGACCGCATGCATCTCACCCCCCGCGAACGTGAAAAACTGCTGGTGGTCGTCGCCGCCGACCTGGCGCGCCGCCGCCTGGGCCGCGGGCTGAAGCTCAATCACCCGGAGGCCGTGGCCTTGATCACCTACGAGATCATGGAAGGGGCGCGCGACGGCAAGTCGGTCGCCGAGCTCATGAGTTTCGGCACGACCGTGCTCCAGGCGGCCGACGTCATGCTCGGAGTGCCCGAGATGCTGCACGATGTGCAGGTCGAGGCCACGTTTCCCGACGGCACCAAACTGGTGACCGTGCACCACCCCATCCGCTGATGCGTCCGTCCGCCCGTACGACCTGCGTCCGCCCATGATTCCGGGAGAAATCATCACTCCGCCCGGCGCCGGGCCGCTGGCCGCCAATTGCGATCTGGCGACGGCCGTCCTCGAGGTGACGAACACCGGCGACCGCCCGATCCAGGTGGGATCGCACTATCATTTCTTCGAGGCCAATCTCGCGCTGCGCTTTGACCGGGCGGCGGCCCGCGGCTTCCGCCTCGACATCCCCGCCGGCACCGCGGTGCGCTTCGAGGCGGGCGACACCAAACGCGTGGCGCTGGTCGCCCTCGCCGGCGCCCGCGAGGTCTACGGCTTGAACGCCCGGATCAACGGGCCCCTCTGACCATGCTCCACCTCAGCCGCCGCCAATACGCCGAGATGTTCGGCCCGACCGTGGGCGACCGCGTGCGCCTGGCGGACACCGAGCTGTTCGTGGAGGTCGAGCGCGACCTCATCGCGGAGGGCGGGGGCTATGGCAACGAGGTCAAGTTTGGCGGCGGCAAGGTGATCCGCGACGGCATGGGCCAGTCGTCGACCGCCCTCGACGCCGAATCGCTCGACCTGGTGCTGACCAACGCCCTGATCCTGGATGCCCGGCTGGGCGTCATCAAAGCGGACCTGGGCGTGAAGCACGGCCGGATCGTCGGCATCGGCCACGCCGGCAATCCGGGGATCCAGAGCGGCCTGGGTTCCGCCTACCCCGATCCGGCGACCGGCCGGAAGGACCCGATGATCATCGGCGCGGCGACTGAAGTGATCTCGGCCGAGGGCTGCATCGTCACGGCGGGCGGAATCGACACGCACATTCATTTCATCTGCCCCCAGCAGATCGACGAGGCGCTCGCCAGCGGCATCACCACCATGCTGGGCGGGGGCACCGGGCCGGCGACCGGGACTTTTGCGACGACCTGCACGCCCGGAAAGTGGAATCTGCAGCGGATGCTGCAGGCGGCCGAGGCCTTTCCGATGAATCTGGGCTTCCTCGGCAAGGGCAACTGCTCGACGGCCGAGCCACTGCGGGAGCAGGTGCTGGCCGGGGCCATCGGGCTCAAGCTCCACGAGGACTGGGGCACGACGCCGGCGGCGATCGACACCTGCCTGGGCGTGGCCGACGAACTGGACGTGCAGGTGGCGATCCACACCGACACCCTCAACGAGGCGGGATTTTTGGAGGAGACGATCCGGGCGTTCAAGGGGCGCGCGATCCACACCTTCCACTCCGAGGGCGCCGGCGGCGGCCACGCGCCGGATATCATCAAGGTCTGCGGGGAACCGAACGTGCTGCCCTCGTCGACCAATCCGACGCGGCCCTACACGGTGAACACCATCGACGAGCACCTCGACATGCTGATGGTGTGCCATCACCTGGATTCGAAGATCCCGGAGGATGTGGCCTTTGCCGAATCGCGCATCCGCCCCGAAACGATCGCGGCCGAGGACTGTCTGCACGATTTGGGGGCGATTTCGATGATGTCCAGCGACAGCCAGGCCATGGGGCGGGTGGGGGAGGTCATCATCCGCACCTGGCAGACGGCGCATAAAATGAAGGTGCAGTTCGGCCGCCTGGAGGGTTCGGCGCATCCGGCGGCCGACAACTTCCGGGCGCTGCGCTACCTCGCCAAGTACACGATCAATCCGGCGATCGCCCACGGCATCTCCCACCTGGTGGGTTCGATCGCGATCGGGAAGGTGGCCGATCTGGTGGTCTTCAAACCCGCCTTTTTCGGGGTGAAGCCCGAACTGATCCTAAAGAGCGGTTTCATCGCCTGCGCCAACATGGGGGACCCCAACGCCTCGATCCCGACGCCGCAGCCGACATTTTACCGGCCGCAATTTGGGGCCTTCGGCCGGGCGTTGCCCGCAACGAACATCACTTTTGTCAGCGCGGCCGCGTTGCGGCACGGTCAGGTCGCCGATCTTGGCCTCTTGCGCCGCCTCGAGGCGGTACAAGGGTGCCGGAAGATCGGCAAGCGGGACATGGTGCTCAATGATGCGCTGCCCAAGATCGAAGTGGACCCGGAAACCTATACTGTGAAAGCGGATGGCCGGGTCCTCACTTGCGAGCCGGCCAAGGTGCTCCCGCTGGCGCAGCGCTATTTCCTGTTTTGAGGGCGGCGGGCCGAATCGGCCCCGATTTTTCGCCCTTACCGGCCGGAGGAAAGCGGCCACGGCTGCTCGACTAGTCCGCGATGGATATTAATTGATAATATATTATTCATCAGTTGCTTTCATACTCGATCCGGTCCGGCGCTTCCGAAGGAAATTGTTCCAAAAATCGGTCGCTTTATTCATCAAAAACCCGATCTGGATAAAAATTCTGCATTTGGCAAAGATGCTGCTTGAAAGGCGATCCATACGCGTGCCATTAGCTCGCGTTCGGTTCGTAACCTCCTACATCAAAAAATGAATAAGCAACTAATAGCTCTTTGTATCGCCGCTCTCTCTGCGGGAGCGATTTCGGTCCAGGCGCAGACCGCGCCTGTCCCGGCGGCCGCTCCCGCGACCGCTGCTGCGGCTCCGGCCGCTGCTGTTCCGGCGGCACCCGCAGCGCCCAGCTGGTCGACCACGATCGAGCCCACCTATGTCTCTCAGTACATGTTCCGTGGCGTCCGCCTCGGCGGTAACTCGTTCGAGCCCTCGATCACCTCGACCTACGGTCCCTGGACTCTGGAAATCTGGGCCAACGACCCGATCAGCAACAGCGACAAGGTCCCCGGCCAGTCCGATCCGGAAATCGATCCGCAGGGCTCCTACACCTACACGGTCAACGACTCGCTCACCCTGCAGCCGGGATTCACCTGGTACAACTACCCGCGGGCCCCTGAATCGCAGGGCTTCTACAAGATGACCTTTGAGCCGAACTTCGCGGTCAACTACACGGTCGCCGGAATCACCCTGACGCCGAAGATCTACTACGACGTCGTCCTCAAGGGCCCGACTTACGAGTTCAACGCGGCCTACACGGTCCCGCTGAAGGATATCAATTCGGAGCTCGATTTTGCCGGCACGGCCGGCACGTACTACCAGACCGACGTGGTGAAGAGCTCGGTGCCCGACACCAAAACCTGGGGCAACTACTGGCTGCTCGGCGTTTCGATGCCGTTCACCATCACCAAGGCCTCGAAGTTGATCGTCGGCTTCTCCGTCACCGAGGGCAGCAGCGCCTATTTCAAGCAGGCGGGCAGCCCGAAGGTCCAGAACACCGCTGCCGTCAACCGCGGGGTGCTCTCCGTCAGCTACGCTTACACGTTCTAATCCAATCGCCGTAGCCGCTGCCGCTCGATCGCCCGCGCCTCACACCCCGGCGCGGGCGATTTTTTTGCGCTCGGGGCCAGCCGGGCCCCCCGGCGCCTAGCCCGAATATTTCATGAAGCACGGCGAATCTTGGCCAAAATGTCGGGCACAATGGACCTCGATCTCCCTCGATGGCCTGAAAAGGCCACCTTCGGTCGATCTCGGCCCATTCTGCTCCGACATTTTAGCCACTCTTCTGCCGTGTTCATGAAATATTCGGGCTAAACTCGGCGCAGGTCGCTCGCCAGCCGCGGCAGCGCCGCGGCGCAGAGGACCCGGAGCGACTCCAGCGCGCCGCGCAACTGGAGGCTGGAGTCGGCGACGACCCGCACGATCCAGCCGGAGGCGCGCAGGCGCGTGGGCGCGATCCGGCAGCCGGGCCGATGCAGGGCGCGAATCTGCTCCCAGAGGCCGTCGTCCGGCACGAGCCGGGGCGAAATCATCACCACCGTGCCGAACCACGCCTCCGCCGAACCATGAAAGGCCGCCAGGCGCTGCAATTCGTCCCCGCGGCAATCGAGCCGCTCCCGCAGGAGGAGGCGGCCCGCCGCCTCCGCATCAAGTCCGATCCGCAGGCGCCGCCAGGCCCAGCATTCCCCCAGGCCGACCCGGCCGGGGGCGAGGGTGTCGACGTAGTAGAGCTCCCCGTCCGCGGCGACCGACAAGCGGGTCATTTGGGCGTAGTCGCTGGCCCGGTGGGGAAACAGCGGTTCGGGCGCATACTCCAGCCACCCGCCCGCTTCGACCGCGAAACGTTGCTCACAGGTCGCGATCCCGGCCTTCATCATGAAGGCGCGGGTGGCCGCCGGCGTCGTCACGAGCAGGGCGGCGCCCGGTCCCGCTCGGACCGCCAGCTCCAGACGGTCGCCTTCCAGGATGCCGGCGGTCGCATTGATGACCCGGACCTGGAGCACGTGGCCGTCCCAGTAGCCCTTGCCCACATGAAAGGGCGCGCGAAACGACTGATGGCCCAGAATGGTCCGGCCGCTGGCGTCCACCGCCGCCGCCAAGTGCAGATGCCCCGCGAAAACGGCCGCCGGCGGGGGTTCGGTGGCAGCGCGCATCGGGAGGCCTCAGGCCTGGCGGGCCTGGGCCGCAAACAGCACTTGGCTTTGCACCCAGGCCACCACCGCGTCCAGATTGTGCTCGCGCTTCAAATCGCAGAAGAGAAACGGCCGGTCGCCGCGCATCAGCTTGGCGTCCCGGTCCATCACCCCCAGATCGGCGCCCACGTACGGCGCCAAATCGATTTTGTTGATGATCATTAGGTCGCTGAAGCGGATCGCCGGGCCGCCTTTGCGGGGAATCTTGTCCCCTTCGGCGACGTCGATGACGTAGATGAAGGCATCCACCAACTCCGGGGAAAACGTCGCTGACAGATTGTCGCCGCCGCTTTCGACCAGCACCAGCTGCAGCTGCGGAAAGCGCGCCTCCAGGCCCTTGACCGCCTGCTCGTTCATCGTGGTGTCGTCGCGAATCGCGGTGTGGGGGCAGCCGCCGGTCTCCACGCCGACGATCCGCTCGCCCGGGAGCGCGTGCTGGCGGGTGAGAAACTGCGCGTCCTCCAGGGTGTAAATGTCGTTGGTCACGACCGCCATCTCGTAGCGGCCGCGCAGCCGCTCGCACAGTTTGAGGCAGAGCATGGTTTTGCCGGAGCCAACGGGGCCGCCGATGCCGATGCGAGGAGGACGGGACATGAGGGGAAGGCTAGGAGATGAAAAGGCGAAAGTCGGCGACTTCGTGGCGGGCGGCGGCGAGGTCCCACCAGGGATTCCAGGCGCCGATGTCCTCGGGCGCCAGCGCCAGCGCGCTGGCCATGAGTTCGGGCGCGAGCTCCAGGCATTCGGTCAGGACGCCCTGCGCAGCGTTTTGGCCGAGCCGCAGCAGCTTGACGGCGGCGGCGATCAGGCCCGCGGCGGCCGCATAGATCTGCGCCGCCAGGGCCGCCTCGACCGGCGCGCCCAAGGCGCGCGCTTCGATCGCGGCCGCGATGCAGGCCGGCTGCGGCCAGGCGCCCGCGCGGGCCCGCCGGTTGAATTCCGCGGCGAGGCCGCCCCGCAGGCGCCCCGCCAATTCGCAGCGCTGGCGGCCGATCGCCTCGCTCGCCTCCCGCAGCTCGCGGGCGCCGCGCACCGCGGCGGCCAGGGCGCACAGCCGGGCGAGGCGGTCCCAGTCCGGCGGCGCCCCCGCGGCCGCCCATGCCTGGGCCGTGAGGGCGAGGTCGGTGCGCGCCAGGGCCGGCAGGGCCTGTTCCCGCAGGAAAGCGCGCAGGGTCGGCAGATCCCGCACGGCGCCCTCCTGGGTCAGGCCCTCCAAGCCGAAGGACTGGGCGTAAGCGCCCGTCGGATACAGGGAATCCGCCGTCTGGAGCAGGCCGGCGATCCAGGCGCCGGCGGCCGGGGCGGCGGTCACGGCGGGTTCAATGGCCATGGGCGCCGTCCGGACCATGCCCGTGGCCATGGCCGGTCAGACTGCCGGCGAAGCGGTGCGGCTGAAACACCTCGACCGCCGCATGGTAATGGATGCCCAGCCGGTCCAGGGACTGGCGCAGGCCGGAGTCGTCGGGCGCGAGCAGGCGGCTTGCCTGCGCCTCGATCGCAAAGTGCAGATTGCCGACCGCCCAGCCGATGACCGCGGCGGCGTCCGGGGCCACGTCGAGCGGGATTTCCAGCACCTGCTCCGGGCGCTGGCGCACCACGTAGCGAATGCGCCCGACGACCGCGGCGACCTCGCCCTCCCGCAGGGGAGCATCGCCTTCGTAGCCGAAATCCGCCCCGTCGTCGGCGGCCGCGCGCCAGAGGCGCTTGGCCAGTTTCTGGCGGTCCAGGCGGATCGCCACCTCCGGCAACTGAGGATCGGCAGCGGCCACCGCGGCGCGGACCAGGTTCATCGGGCGGGTGGGCGCGGCCGCGGGGAGCGCGCCGGGCGGTTCAGGCGCAAATGAGCGCGATCCCGCCGGCGGCGATGGCCGCTCCGGCCAGCCGCGTCAGGACCGGCCGGCGCCGGGCGGCCGCCAGGCCCGCCGCGAGGCCGCCCGCGTGCAGGAGCGCGGTGGCCGCGATCATGCCGGCGAGGAAGCGAAGGCTGCCCGCCTGCAGCGGCATTTCCGCGCCGTGGGCCACGCCATGCACAAGGCCCGCCGCCGCGACGATCGCCACGCCGGCGACCAGCGGGACCCGGATGGCGCCGGCGAGCGCGAGCCCGAGGACGAGCACGGAGGCAAGGATGCCCCATTCGATTCCGGGCGGGAGCCAGCCCGCGATTCCGGCGGCCGCCCCGACGATCATCGCGCTGACAAACGCCAGCGGGAGCGCCCAGCGGGCGCGGCCGCCCAGCTGCGCGGCCCAAAGTCCCACCGCCACCATGGCCAGCAAATGGTCCCAGCCGGTGAATGGATGGATAAAGCCGGCCACCAGGCTCGCCGGGCCATGGCCCGGGTGGGCTTCGGCCAAAGGCGCCGACAGCAGCAGGAGGGGGGCGAAGCGCAGGGCGGATTTGATTTTCATAGGATGTCCGGAAAGGAGCAGGCCGCGTTCCAACTTGAGCCCCGGTTTTACCCCCCGGGCGGCGGGGCGGTCAATTCTCCGGTGGCGATTTCTCATCGCCGAGAGGCCGGTCGGGTGCTGCTGGCCTGCCCTGGGTGGCCGGCGCGCCATGCGCGCAGCCTTCGAGCCCGCTCAGGCCCCGGCGTACTGCGCCAGCGCTTCCCCCGTCAAGCGGCAGGTCGTCCATTCCTGCATCCGGCGGGCGCCGAGCCCTTCGTAAAACTGGATCGCCGGTTCGTTCCAATCCAGGACCGACCACTCCATGCGGCCGCAGCCGCGCTCGTTCGCCAGGCGCGCCAACTGCAGGAGCAGCGCGCGGCCGATGCCCTGGCCGCGAAACGCGGGGCGCACGAACAAGTCCTCCAAGTACAGCCCGCGCTTGGCCAGAAACGTCGAGTAGGTGGAAAAATAGAGCGCGAAGCCCGCGGGCAAGGAGCCGACAAAGGCGAGGAGACACTCGGCCGCGCCTGAACCCGACGGCGGAAACAAGGTCGCCCGCAGGGACTCCTCGGTGGCCTCGACCTCGTGGGTCAGTTTCTCATAGTCGGCGAGGCCGCGGATGAAGTCCAAAATGAGGGGCACATCGGCGGCGGTGGCGGGACGGAGCTGCATGCCCAAAAACTCGCCGCTCGCGCGGGCGGTTGCAAGTTGGCTCTCGGTGGCCATGCTGCCCCGAGACATGAAATCGTGGACCCTGCGGCTGGGCCTGGCCGCCCTGAGCCTTTGCGCCCCGCGCCTGCTGCCGGCGCAGGACATGGACCTGCATCCCAGCGCGCCGGAGGTGCGCAAAGCGGTGATCGCTTCGATCGAGGGCCAGCTGGCCGCCTTCCGCGCCCACGACGTGGGCAGAGCCTACGGTTTTGCCGCGGCTCCGCTCCGGGCGCAGTTCCCGGCCGAGCGCTTCGCGGCGGTCGTGCGCGAAGGTTATCCGGAAATTTGGGCCAATCTCCGCGCCGAATTTGGCATCGTGAACGACAGCGGGACGAGCGCCGCGGTCAACGTGCGGGTATACGGACCGGCGGGCAGCGCGGCCTATGACTATCAGCTGATCCGCGAGCCGGACGGCTGGCGGATCGGCGGGGTGCTCCGGCACGCCCCCCAGCCCTCGGACAGCGTATAAGCCGAGGCGCCGGCGTCGCCCTCAGGGCGGCGCGATTGCGAAGCGATTGCCGTCGGGATCCAAAACGGTCCGGGCCGCGGTCGCGTCGGCGGCCGAGACGTAGACGGTGTCGAGCCCCGCCGCTCCGGTCGCATGGGCGCCCGGCCGGACCCCCCACAGGTTGACGCCAATGTGGTGGTGATAGCCATCGGCCGCGAAAAACAGCGCGCCGGGATAGCCCCGGACCGTGACGTCCAGGCCGAGGGTTCCGGTGAAGAAACGTTCCGCTTCGGCCAAGTTGCCCACGCGGAGATGAATGTGGCCCAGCCGTGTGCCGGCGGGCAGGCCCGCCGCCCGGGATGCCGGATCGCTCGCCAGCAGGTTCGGCACATCCAGCCGGCGGGTGTACATTTCCAGTTGTCCCGGCCGGCCCGGCCACTCAGTCCGGGGCCGGTCCGCGTAAATTTCCAGGCCATTGCCGTCCGGATCGGAAAGATAGATGGCCTCGCTAACCCCATGATCGGAGAGCCCGGCGAGCGGGACGTGCGCCTCGGTCAGCCGCCGTAGCACCCGGGCCAGAGCTGGCCGGTCCGGGACCAGCAAGGCGAGATGGAAGAGGCCCGGAGCGTCTTCGGGCGCCGGTGGAGCGCCGGGCGTCTCCACCAGCGTCAAGAGGGGCAGGGCGGAGCCCGGAGCCCGCAGTTGCAGCTCGCCCGGCCTTGCGGCGTGGGGGTCCAGCCCGAGAAGGCCGGCGTAAAAGGCCTGCGCCCGGGAAAGCGACGCCACCCGGAGGCGGGCGCCCAAGAGCGTGAAGGAGGGAGAGGCGGCCATGGGAGGAGGAATTGTAAGTTAGGTCCGGCGGGACACATCCAACAAAGGCAACTTGGCCCAAAGAGCAAAAACCGAGCGGCCCGACCCGCCGCCGGCCCGCTCCCGGCGCACGATTGGCCGCATCGAAGGTTGCAAACCAGCCCGGAAGCAGGGAACTTGGTCCCTTTTAGAAGTCATGTTACGAAAGTTGATTGCAAAGCTGCGCGCCTCAATGGCGCCGTCTGGCGAGCCCACCGCCTCTTCCGGGCCCGCCCACGCCTCCAAACCGGCGCATCGTAGTTCCGCTCCGCGCGGCGATGGCCCGAAGAGCGCCGCCAAGGCGCCCGGACCCGCGCGGGAGTCGGCCCCCCGGTCTCATCCGGAGCCCCGCCCCCGGCGCGACGACGCCCCCCGGGCCCGCGACGGTCATCCCCGGCGGGACGAGCCGGGCAAGGCGCACGAAGCGCGTCCGCGCCGCGACGACCACGGCAAGCCGGGTGAGTCCCGTCCCCGCCGCGAAGAGCGCGGCGGCCGCGGGCCCAGCCGGTCCAGCGGCGGCGGCGGCGAACGGCGGGCCCGGCCCGCCCGCGACGATTTTGAGCATCCCCGGAGCGCCCCGGTGAAGCCCGCGATTCCGGTGGATATCCCGCCGATGGACACCGCCTTCTCCCGGCTCGGGCTTTCCCCGGCCCTCGCCTTCGCGGTGCAGGAAATGGGCTACATCGAACCGACGCCGATTCAGACCCAGGCGATTCCGGTGGTGCTGGCGGGCGGGGACGTGATCGGCTCGGCCCAGACCGGCACGGGCAAGACCGCCGCCTTCGCGCTCCCGATCATTCAGCGGCTGGGCTCCCACGGGCCGATGCGCTGCCTGATCCTCGAGCCGACCCGCGAACTCGCGCTGCAGGTCGAGGAAGCGTTTCAGAAATTTGCGAAGTTCACCGATCTGCGGGTGACGATCGTTTACGGCGGGGTGGGCTACGGCAAACAGGTCGAGGACCTGCGCCGCGGCATGGACATCCTGGCGGCGACGCCGGGCCGGCTGCTCGACCATTTGGAGCAGGGCAACTGCACCCTCGACGACATCGACATCCTGGTGCTCGACGAGGTCGACCGCATGCTCGACATGGGCTTCCTGCCCGATGTGAAGCGCATCGTGTCGCGCTGCCGCAAGGATCGCCAGACGCTGTTTTTCACCGCGACCCTGCCCCCGGAAATCGAGCAGCTCGCCGCTTGGGCCCTGCGCGATCCGAAGAAGGTGGAGATCGGCCGCCAGCGCGCGCCGGCCGAGACCATCGCCCACGGCTTTTATCCGGTCGTCGCCTCCCAAAAGTTCGAGCTCTTGGGGCTGCTGCTCGAGCGCACCGAGCTGAAGAGCGTCATCATCTTTTGCCGCACGCGCATGGGCGCCGACCGGATCGCCCACCGCCTCCAGGCCAAGAACCACACCGTGGGTGTCCTCCATTCCGACCGCAGCCAGCGGGAGCGCGTCGAGGCCCTGGACGGCTTCAAGAGCGGGCGCTTCGAAGTGCTCGTGGCGACCGACATCGCGGCGCGCGGCCTGGACATCGCCGGCGTGTCCCACGTCATCAATTACGACGTGCCGGAAAACGCGGAGGACTACGTGCACCGCATCGGCCGCACCGGCCGGGCGCACCAGAGCGGCGACGCCTTCACCCTCGTGACCGAGGACGACGTGCGCGATGCCCGCAGCATCGAGCGCTTCATCGGCACCACGATCGAGCGCAAGAAAATCGAGGGCTTTCCCTACATTTACTCGGCGCTCTTCGACGAGAAGAGCCAGGCCGAGGCCGCCCCGAAGGTTTCGACCAGCCGGCTGCACCGCGGCATGCGCCGCTAGGCGCGCCGCCGGCTCAGTCGTGGCCGTTGACCAGCTTGAAGATGATGGCGGCGGTGCCGGCCCCGCCCAATTCGCCCACCAGGTAGACCCAAAAGTTGGACCAGTGGCTGAGGCCCATCAGGGTCATCCCCGTGGCCACCGCGGGATTGAAGGCGCCGCCCGAGACGCCGCCGACCGCATAGGCGCCGACCATCACGGTCATGCCGATCGCGACGCCGTAAAAGTGATTGCCGGTCGTGCCCTTGGCGGTGGCGGTGTTGAGCACCACCCAGGCGAGGGCGAAGGTGAAGATGAATTCGGCGGCGGCCGCCGCCTTCGGGTAGATCACCAGTTCGTGGGCCGAGCCCGGGGCCTTGAAGAAGGACATCAGCCAGGCGGCCGTGGCGGCCGCGGCGATCTGGGCGATCCAATACGGCAGGACGTCCCGGCTCTCGCACTTGCCCCGCAGCCAGACTGCGAAGGTGACCGCCGGATTGAAGTGCCCGCCGGAAATGTGCCCGCCGGCGAAGACCATCACCATCAGGGAGGCGCCGATGGCCACCGGCGCCATGTCCCCCGCGCCCGGGGCGATGACGGTGCAGCCGACCGTGAAGACCAGAAAGAACGTGCCGATGAACTCGACGATATATTTTTTCATAACCAGGGCTCGAGTCGGGGGAGACAACCGATCCGAATTGCACCGGAGGCCGGCCTGAATTTCAATCTCTCTTTATGCAGCTGGAAATTCCGCCCGGCAAATTCGCCGGGTACCTCTTCGACTTGGACGGCACGCTCATCGATTCGATGCCGGCGCACTACCGGGCCTGGGACGCGGCTTTGCGCCGCTTCGGCCTCGCGGAGGCGCTCGACGAGGACTTCTTTTATAGCCTCGGCGGCGTGCCCACCGAGCGGGTGGCCGAGCTGTTCGGCGAGCACTACGGCCTCACTTTGGACACCGCGGAGGTGATGGAGGTCAAGGAGCGCATCTACCTGGCCGGCCTGGGAGAGGTGACAATCATTGAACCGGTGGCCGAATTTGCCCGGCGCGTCGCGGCCAGCCATCCGGTCGCGATTGTGACCGGCGGCACGCCGGACATCGCGCTGCCGGCCCTGAAAGGGGCGGGCCTGGACGACATTTTTTCGATCGTGATCACCCCCCTCGACGTGCCGATCGGCCGCGGCAAGCCCGCCCCGGACATGTTCTTGCTCGCGGCCCAGCGCATGGGGGTGCCCGCTGCCGAATGCCTCGTCTTCGAGGACGCCGAGCCGGGCATCCAGGGGGCCGAAGCGGCCGGCATGAAGGTCGTGCGGGTGCCGAGCCGGCATTGACCCGCCTGTCCGCGGGGTGCCATATCCTCTTTCCCGATGAAACTGGAATCGCTGGTCCGTCCGTCCGTCCTCACCCAACCGGTCTACGAGCCGGGCAAGCCGATCGAGGACGTGGCCCGGGAGCTGGGCCTGGATCCGTCTGGGATCATCAAGCTCGCCTCGAACGAAAACCCGTTCGGCCCCTCGCCCCTGGCGCTCGCGGCGGCCCAGCGGGCCCTGGAGCACGGCGAACTGTACCCGGACGGCGGCTGCTTCGCCCTGCGGCACAGGCTCGCGGCCGTGCATGGCCTGAGCCCGAGCCAGTTCATCCCGGGCAATGGCTCGAACGAGATCCTGGAACTGCTCGGCCACGCCTTTCTCGGGCCGGGCGACGAGGTCGTCATGGGGGCTCCGGCCTTCATCGTGTATAAGCTGGTGACGCTGCTCTTCGGCGCCCGTGCCGTCGAGGTGCCCTTGGTCCAGTTCCGGCACGATCTCCCCGCCATGGCCCGGGCCATCACCCCGCGCACGAAGCTGGTCTACGTGGCCAGTCCCAACAATCCCACCGGGACTACCAGCCCCGCGGCCGACCTGCTCGCCTTCGCCCGCGAACTGCCTGACCATGTGATACTGGCGGTCGACGAGGCCTACGCCGAATACCAGGAGGAAACCGCCGACCTGCGGCCCCTGATCCAGGCGGGCCGCAAGCTCATTTGCCTGCGGACCTTCTCCAAGATCTACGGCCTGGCCGCCCTGCGGGTGGGCTACGGCTACGGCGGCGCGGAATTGATCGGGCTGCTGAACCGCCTCCGCCAGCCCTTCAACGTGAACGCGGTCGGCCAGGCGGCGGCCCTCGCCGCGCTCGACGACCATGAGTTTGTCGCCCGCTGCGTGCGGGAAAACCGGCTCGGCCTGCGCCGGTTGGAAGAAGGCTGCCGCGCGCTGGGGCTGGAGACCGTGCCCAGCCAGGCGAACTTCATCCTCGTGAAGGTGGGCGACGGCGCCGCCGGCTTTGCCGCGCTGCAGCGCCACGGCGTGATCGTCCGTCCTCTGCAGCCCTACGGCCTGCCGGAATGGCTGCGCATCACCGTCGGCACCAGCGAGCAGAACGAGCGGGTGCTGGCGGAATTGGCGGGGCTGCCGCGCTGACGCTCTCGGTCGTGACTCATTTTGCCGAGGGGATGCCTCTCCGGGCGCCTCACGTCCGAGCACACGGTCGCCCTCCGAAGCATCCCCTCGGCAAAATGAGTCACGACCGACAGCGTCAGCGGCTCAATCTAGGCGCGCGCGCAGGAATGGGAGCGTAAGGGCCCACGCATCGCGCGCGGCCGCCGGATGGAAGCTCGCCCGCTCGTCGCAGAAAAATCCATGGTCGGCTCCGGAGACGACGACATGGGTGTAGTCCTTGCCGGCCTGTTTGAAGCCTTCGAGGACCGCGGCTATCTGTTCGGCGGGAATATGCTGATCGCGGCCGCCCCAGAAGAATAGCTGCGGCCCGCTGAGGGACGGCGCGCGCTTGATCAGCTCGGGCGCGATGCCGCCGCCATAGTACGATACGGCGGCGCGCAGGGGCAGGAGCGTATTGGCCAGGAATGCGACGCGCCCGCCGAGGCAGTAGCCGATGGCCGCCATCGCTTCGGGGCGGACGTTGGGCTGATGCCGCAGCCAGTCGGAGGCCGCGCGGACATCCTCGGTCAGGCCCTGCTCCGTGAGCGCTTTCATATGAGGAGCGACCGACGCGAAATCCGTGTAGCTCCCTTCGAAGCCCTTCGGCGCGGTGCGGTGAAACAGTTCCGGCGCGATGGTAACGAAGCCCTCCTGCGCGAAACGCTCGGCCAGCGCCCGAATATGGTGGTTCACCCCGAAGGCCTCCTGGAAGAGCAGCAACCCGGGGTGGGGACCGGGGCTGGAGGGGACGGCCGTATAGGCCGCCATGGTTGTGCCGTCGGCCACCGGGAGCGTCGCGTAGGTTTGCACCATCCCGTGATGTAGTCAGGAAGCGGCTTTTGTCCAGTTGGCCGCGCGACGCAGCCGGTCATTGATCGCCGCGCCCAGGCCGGCCGCCGGCGCGAGTTCGGCGTGCAGCGTCGTGAATCCGGCCGAGTCCAGCTGGCGCAGCAGCGCGAAAAGCCGGCGCGCGGCGCCCGGGAGCCGGCCGCGCGGGTCCAGCGCGAAAACCCGGGCATCGCGGCGTCCGGCCGGTCGCCGCAGGAAAATCCAGGCTTCGCGCGGACCGCCGCGGGCCACCATCGCCGGGGTGAGCTTCGCATGCAGCGTGAGCGGGGTGCGCGGGCTATAGTGCCGGGCCAGTTGGCCGGGGGCGATTTGCCGCGAGGAGGATTTCGCCGGCCGCCGGAGCGGGCCGCGCACCGGGCCGCCCAGCGCTTCGGCCAGTTGCGCGCGGGTGATTTCGCCGGGGCGCAAGAGGCGCGGCGACCGCGGGTCGCGCAAGTCGACGATCGTCGACTCGAGGCCAATGCGACACGGGCCGCCATCGAGGATGTGCCGGATCCGGCGGCCGAGGCCGCTCTGGACATGGGCGGCGGTGGTCGGGCTCACGTAGCCAAAGGGGTTGGCGCTCGGGGCGGCTAGGGGCCGGCCGACAAGCTTCAGCAGTCGCCGAAACAGCGGATGGGCCGGCATGCGGACCGCGACGCTCGGCCGGCCGGAGGTCACCACGTCCGGGACCCCCGCGCGCTTGGGCAGAATGAGCGTGAGGGGGCCCGGCCAAAACGCGGCCGCCAGCCGGCGGGCCGCCGCGTTGCCGATGGCCAGTCCCTCCAACTGGGCCAGGGAATGGATATGGACGATCAGCGGATCGTTCGCCGGCCGGCCCTTGGCCACAAATATTTGCCGGCAGGCCCGGGCATTGCCAGCGTCGGCGGCAAGGCCGTAGACCGTTTCGGTCGGCACGGCCACCAACTCGCCGGCCTGCAGGCGGCGGGCCAGCGCGGCCAACTGCCGGGGCGTGCCCCGGTAAATGCGGGCGGTGGGGGCCGGTTTCACGGCATTAAAAAGGCCGGAGCCTGATGACTCCAGCCTGAGGTGTGGGCTCCGGGGAGACCTTATTGCGCGAGGACCAGATTGCGCGCGCGCTTGAGGGTCTTCGTGATGGCGCGCTGGTGCTTGGCGGTCAGGCCGGTGTATTTGCGCGGCAGGATCTTGCCCGTGTCGGTCACGTAGCGAACCATCGTCGCCGGCTGCGTGAAGGGCAGTTCGGCGGGCGTGGGAGTCTGTTGCGTCGTTTCAGTGGTGCTCATTTGGAAAGGGATTGATCAGCCTGGGATTTGCGGCGGACTTGTCAACGCTCGTTCTGGGAGTCAGAGTGGCGTCTTCACTGGGGGCCGTAGCTCAATTGGATAGAGCAGTTCCGTCCTAAGGAAAGGGTTGTGGGTTCAACTCCCGCCGGCCCCACCAGTTTCGCAATGCGAAAACGGCCGCGCCGTAGCAACGCGAAGACGGGCGAAGTTTGGTGCAAGTGATTATTGCACCGTCAGATTCACCGGATCGTAGCCGTCGCTGGCGATGGCGACCTTCTCCCCGGCCGCCAGTTTTCCGAGCGCGAAAGTCCCGCTGCCGCCAATCACGCTGGATTCGGAGCGGGGCTTGTCCCCGCCGGTCACTGTGAGCGTGACGCTGACGGGCTGAGGATAGAGATTGTTGACGTGGAGCGTGTAGCTCTGGCCCCAAGTCGACTTTTCGAGCGTGGTGCTGATCGGCAGGTGGCGGTTTTTGAGCAGCAAGGGCTGCAGTTGGGTGAGATCGCTTTCGGCCTTGCTCAGGCGCGCTTGCAGGTCGGATGACTGGATTTTCTCCTGATCGAGCTGCGTCAGCAGTTGGGCCGACCCGGCATTGGCTTGGTCGAGCTGGCCGTGAACCTCGGCATTCTCGGCTTTGGATTTGTCCAATTGGGCTTGGAAGTCGCTCGCCTGGGTTTTGTCCTGGGCGATCTGCTTTTGCTGATCGATGGACGCGTCCTTGATCTGGTCGAATTGCGTTTGCAGATCCGCCTGCTGGCTCTTGGCCTTGTCCAGCTGCGCCTGCAAATCGGTCGTCGCGGATTTGGCCTGGTCCAATTGGCCCTGAACCTGATTGGTCTCGGCCTTGGCCTGGGTCAGCTGCTTTTGGGTGTCGGCCAGCTGCGTTTTGAGGTGATGGACCTTGACGGCATGGACCACGAGAACGATGGCCAGCAGAACAATGGCGGCGATCAACCCGACCAGGATCCCGGCCGATTGAGCGGGCTTCAGATGAAGAGCGGGGGAGTCATTTTTCATACGGCGGTCAGGGATTAGACCTCCGTTCGGGGAGACGGAGCCCGCTTTTCGCTGGGAACCGGGTCTCATGGGGTGTCACCTCATCGCATCCCGTTCTTCTTCCGCCTTTAGATATGAACGTGGGTAACCTCGTTTTGCCAACGTCCGCCGTCCTTCCCACCGGTTGTTGGGCCGAGTTGCCGCCCGTTCCCCGCGATTGGCAGCGGGCACCAACCGTCGGCGGATAAAACGATTGGAAACGGGGCGTTTCGGCTCAACCCTGGTGGGGCGCGAATCATGTCCGACCCGATCACCATGCTCCTCTCCGGTCGCCGGGGTCATTTCAAAATGGAGTCGGGCTACCCCAGCGAATTCTGGTACGACCTCGACGCGCTCTTCGCGCAGGTCGCCTTTCGCATTTGGCCGCCGGCGGATTGTCCCCACTGCCGGGCGGGCCGCCCGCTGGAGGAGGTGTCCGCATGAGTTCGATTTTATTTGTGCCGCTGGTGGCGATCGCGGTCGTCGGCATGATCCGCTTCTGCCTCCAATCGCTGGACGGTCCCCGAAACTTGCCCGAACACGGTGGCACGCGCCAGTGGTGGCTGCGGGCGACGGGCATCAGTCTGCTCGCGGTCGGCTGGTTTACCGCCGGCTTGATTTATTACCGGACTCCCGCCGACAGCGACCTGCCGCCCGAGATTATCCCCAAGTCGACAAAAACTTCGGAATACGAAATGGAGCGCATCGGAGGAAAGGTTAACGTCTACACCTCCGAGATGCGCGAGGGATTCGCCGATTTGTGGCAGGGCCGGGAGCTCGCCGCCACCGTGGCCATCTTGGCCGCCGCCGGCTGCTTCATCTGCTTCACGCTGGCCCACCACCGGCTGCACGGGCCGCCGGGAGCGGCCGAAGAACGAAAAATATAGGGGCTGGCGCCAAGACGGTCGGGCAGGCGGACCCCAGATAGTTTAATCGTTGGGGCACTCTCGCTGCGGCCCATCCGGCCGTCGAGTTGGGCGCGCCCTCGCGGGTACGCAGGGGGACGCCGGTCGTGCGCGGGTGCTGCGTATTCTTCCTCATTGCTCGCCGGGAGGGCAGCTGATTGTTTAGCCCGAGTATTTCATGAAGATGGCAGAAGATTGGCTAAAATGTCGGAGCAGAATGGGCCGAGATCGACCGAAGGTGGCCTTTTTAGGCCATCGAGGGAGATCGAGTCCCATTATGCCCGAAAGTTTGGCCAAGATTCTGCCGTGCTTCATGAAATATTCGGGCTAGGGGGACCTCTGCTTGAACTTTAAATCCCGCACCTCCTATCGCCTCGCAATTGGGGCGCTAATTTTTGCGCTGGGTCTGGCTTGGGCCTGGTTCAGCGGGCGGGATGCTCAGGCGGGGCTGATCGCGGGCCATGAGGCGTCGGCGACCGCCGATGCTGCCGCGTTCACCACGGAGGAGATCCGCAATCTCGCCGGCAGTCCGGCGGACGTGGGCACGGACCAATACCGGCGGGTCAAGGAGCGGCTTGCGCGCCTGGCGGCGGTCGACCCGCGCGTGCGCCTCGTCTATCTCCTGCGCAACGACCGGCGGACGGGTAAAACCATTTTTCTCGCCGACTCGCACCCGGACGGAGCCGCCGGCCCGCTGGCCCCGGGCGATGAGTACCCCCACGCGCAGGAATCGGTCGCCCTGGGCCGCACCCTGATCACCGGCCTGCCCGCCTCGGAAGGCCCGATCGCCGACCCGGCCGAAACGCTGATGATCGCCTATGCGCCGGTGAATCCGGGCCGCGGCGCGCCCGCCGAGGGGATCGTCGGCGTGGAGTCGGCCACCGCGCAGTGGACCGCCGTCTTCTGGGCGGCCGCCTTTCCGCACGCCCTCTACCTGTGGGTGCTTTTGGGCCTGCCCTACTGCGCCCTGTTGCTGAGCCAGCGCGACCACGACCAGCGGGAGGCGCTGCGCAACCTGTCCGAGGCGGTGCAGCAGAGCCAGTCGGCGGTGATGATCGTCAATCTGGAGAGCCGGATCGAATTTGTGAACGCGGGCCTCTGCAATCAGCTCGGCTTTTCCCGGCGCGAGCTGATCGGCCGGCCCTGGCGCGACTTCCAGCAGAAGGAAACCCCGCCGGAACTCCTGGCGGAGATGGTGGCCTCGGTGCGCGCGGGCCGTCCGTGGCAGGGCCAATGGTACAACCGCCGGAAAAATGGCGAGCTGTTCCCGGTGCGCGGGGCGATCAGCCCGGTGAAGAACCGGGCCGGCCGCCTGGCGAGTTTTGTGGCCGTGTTCGAGGACATGACCGAGGTCAACCGGGCGCAGTCCACGATGCGGGCCGCGCTGGACCGCGCCGAGGCCGGCGACCTGGCGAAGAGCCGCTTTCTGGCGACGATGAGCCACGAGGTGCGGACCCCCCTGAACGGCATCGTCGGCTTCACCAGCCTGCTCCTGGACATGCCGCTCACGGCCGAGCAGCGCGACTGCGTCCAGATGATCCGCACCAGCGGCGAATCCCTGATCCAGCTGACGAGCGACATCCTCGACTTCGCCAAGATCGAATCGCGCAGCGTGAAGCTGGAGCTGAAGCCGGGCAACCCGCGGGTGATCGTGGAGGATACCCTGGACCTGATGGCGGTGCAGGCCGGCGAGAAGCAGATCGAACTGCTGCACTGGGTGGACGACAACGTGCCGGCGACGGTCATGCTCGACGATGCCCGGCTGCGCCAGGTGCTTTCGAATCTGGTGTGGAACGCGGTGAAGTTCACCGACCGGGGCACGGTGGAAATCACGCTCGAGGCCGAGGCGGCGGCGCCGGAACCGGGGGCCAGCCTGGCGGGGCGCCTCGTCTTCAACATTCGGGACACGGGAATCGGCATCGCGCCGCAGCACCACGCGCTCTTGTTCAAGCCCTTCAGCCAGGTGGATGAAAGTTCCACGCGCCGCTACGGCGGGACGGGCCTCGGCCTGGCGATCTGCCGCAATTTGGTCGAGTTGATGGGGGGAACCATTTCCATGCAAAGCGAACCCGGCAAGGGCTCGTGCTTCACGTTCAGCCTGCCCTTCACCGCGGTTCCGGGCGTCGCCCGCGCCGCGCCCAGCCTCGGCCGCATGCGGCTCGCGCTGGTGGCGAAGCCCGGCCCCTTCCTGGATGAGTTCTCGCGCCTGGCGCAGCGCTGGCGCGTGCCGCTGACCACGGTCGCCGAGCCGGTCGCCCTGGCGACCGCCGAATGCGACATCGGATTTGTCGAACTCTACCCGGCCCTGGCGCGCCAGCTGGCGGCGGTGCCGCCGGGCGCCGTGCCGTGGGTGGTGAACCACACCTACGGGATCGTGCCGGTCGGTTTGGAAAACGACGTGCGGGCGACGTTGCGGGCGCATTTCTGCCAATTGATCAACAAGCCGATGCACCACGATGCGCTGCTGGCCCTGATCACGGGGATACCCGCCGGGCCGCCGTCGATGGCGCGAATCCGCGCCTTTGGACTCAACGTCCTCGTGGTGGAGGACAATGTGGTCAATCAGCGGCTCGTCCAGCGGCTGCTCGCCAACATGGGCTGCCAGGCGACCGTGTCCGGCAACGGCCGGCTGGCGCTGGCCGAACTGGCGCGGATGGGATCCCACTACGATTTGGTGCTGATGGATCTGCATATGCCCGAGCTCGACGGGCTGGGCGCGATCGAGGGGATCCGCGCCGGCGAGGCGGGCGAGGCCGCCCGCAAGATCTGGATTGCGGTGCTTACGGCTGACGCCCGCACGGAGCAGAAAGAGCTCGTGATGGCGGCCGGGGCCAACGACTACCTCGTCAAGCCGGTGGGCATGGCGGACTTGGCCAGCGGGATGCAGCGGTTCTGCGATTCGCGGCCGGCCGAAGCCTGATCCGGCGGTCACAGCTCCTCTGGGCGAGGGGATGCCTCTCCGGGCGCCGAACGTCCGAGCACCCGGTCGCCCTCCGAAGCATCCGCTCGCCCAGAGGAGCTGTGGCCGCCGGAAACCCTCGAGCGCCTGATCGCGGCTGGCTTCCGGCGCAATAAGGGCCTAGGGTCCCCCGCCATGAAAAACCGATTTGGCCTCCTGGGCGGAGTGGCGGCGGCGGTGGTGCTGGCCGGCTGCGGCCACATGGCGATGGATTTGACGCCGGAGGGAAATCCGGACCGGGTCCTCACCGGCACCGTGGATTTTTCGAATGCGGTCACGCTGCCGGGCGACGCCGTCGTGGTGGTCCGCGTGCTGGGTTTTTTGCCCCCCAATCCGCAGGCGGTCGCCGGCGTGCCGGGCGCGCTTCCGGCGCCCGGATCCGAAGCGGAGATGCCGCCGCAGGTGCTCGGCGAGCAGACGATCAAGGATCCGCCCGCCGCGCCGATTCCCTACCGCCTCGAATATCAGGCGACCGACGACCAGCTGCGGGCGGGCCTCAAGCTGGAGGCACGGGTTTCGTACGGCGGCAAGGTGCGCTGGTTCAACGTCAACAGCTATAGCGTCAACTTGAACAACGTGGGCGACCCTCACGGGATCACGGTCGATCCGGCCGGGCGATGAGTCTGACGATCTGGTGCAACGGCGCGTTTGACGCCGCGGCGATGGGCCGGCTGCGGGAGGGGACCGCCGGGCACCGGCTACTGCTGGCCTCCGGCGCCCCCGCCTCGCTGCTCGCCGCGGGAGCGAGCGACCCGGCGCTGGCGGAGGCGGACGTCGCCTTCGGCCAACCCTCTGCCGCCGATTGCCTGCGTTTTTCGGGGTTGCGGTGGGTCCACGTTTCCACCGCCGGCTACACCCGCTACGACACGCCGGAATTCAAGGAGGCCTTTAGGGCCCGCGGCTCGGCGCTGACGACCACCTCGGCGGTGTTTGCCGATCCGGTGGCGCAGCATCTCCTCGCCGCCATCCTGGCCGGCAACCGCCAGCTATTTGCCTCGTACCGCGACCAACTGGGCGACCACTCATGGCCCACCAGTGAGCGCCGGTATGCCGCCCGTCTGCTCACGGGGCAGACCGTGGTCATGCTGGGTTTCGGCGCGATCGGCCGGCGGCTGGCCGAGCTCTTGGCCCCCTTTGGCTGCACGCTCTACGCGCTGCGCCGCCAAACCCGCAGCGTCCTGGGCGTGCGCATCGTGGCGGAAGACAACCTCACCCAGGTGCTCCCGCTGGCGGACCATGTCGTCAACATCCTGCCGGAGAACGACGCCACCCGGAACTGGATGAATGCGCGGCGCTTTGGCTGCCTGCGATCGAGCGCCCGGTTTTACAACGCCGGGCGCGGGACGACCGTCGACCAGCGGGCCCTTCAGGAGGCGCTGGAATCCGGGCGACTGGCCGCGGCCTTTCTGGACGTGACCGATCCGGAACCGCTGCCGCCGTCCCATCCCCTCTGGACGACACCGAACTGTTACGTCACGCCGCACTCGGCGGGCGGCCGATGGGACCAGGATAAGGCGGTCGTGGGGCATTTTCTGGCGAATCTAAACGCCTTTGCGCAGGGCGGGGAGCTGGCTGACCGGGTCATTTGATGATTGAAATCGGTTTGGGTCCCCCTTTGCCGAGGGGATGCATCTCCGGGCGCCCTATGTCCGAGCACCGGTTCGCCCTCCGACACATCCCCTCGGCAAATGGGGACCCAAGCCAATTTTGGGTGGCGTTGCCTTTTGGAGGCGTCCATGGAATAAGCCCGAACGTAGTTACTCCCATCTTGACCCGCGACCGAGGGCTGGTGCCTTCGTCCCCAAGGGGTCTTAAACGAATAGCCAACCTCAAATATGAAAAAATCGACTCGTCTGATCGTCACCGCGGCCGCCATGGCCGGACTTTATGCCGGCGCCCTCGCCGCTCACACCTATGCCGCCGACGATAATGCCGGCTCGACCGACACGTCCAAGACCCCGGCTCCGGCCAAGCACGATTGCAAGGGCAAGAACGCGTGCAAGGGCCAGGGCAATTGCAGCGCGGGCGACAACGGCTGCGCGGGCAAGAACTCCTGCTCCGGCAAGGGTGGCTGCGCGAGCAAGGACACGCCGCCCCCGGCCGCTCCGTCCAAGCTTTAATCCGCTCTCTCGCGCGGCCGGTGATCGTCACCGGCCGCGCTTTTTTTTATCCCCGACCGCGGCATGCCGGCGAATCGCTTCAACGCCTTCACCCAGTACGGCATCGGCATCGGCCTGCGCGTGCCGCACTACGCGCACATCCTGGAGAAAAAGCCGGTGGTCGACTGGTTTGAGATCATCTCCGAAAATTTCATGGTCGACGGCGGCCGGCCGCTCGAGGTGCTGGATCAAATTCTCGAGCAGTACCAGGTGGTCCAGCATGGCGTGTCGATGTACTTCGGCTCGGCGGACAAGCCGGACCGGGCCCACCTGCGCAAGCTGAAGACCCTGGTGAAGCGCACGAAAACGCCCTGGCTCTCCGACCACCTTTGCTGGGGCAGCGTCGATGGCACGTTCACCCATGACCTGCTGCCGATGCCCTACACCGTGGCGGCGGCCAAGCGCACGGCGGAGAAGATCCGGCAAGTGCGCGACTACCTCGAAGTGCCGATCTGCGTCGAGAACGTCAGCAGCTACGCCGAGTTTCACGTTTCGGAAATGACCGAGTGGGAGTTCCTGACCGAGGTGGTCGAGCGCGCTGACTGCGGCATCCTGCTCGACGTGAATAATATCTACGTCTCTGCCCAGAATCACGCCTTTGATCCCTACGACTATCTGAACGGGATCCCCGCCAACCGCGTCGGCCAAATGCATGTCGCCGGCCACACGAAATTCGAGCAGTACATTTTGGACACCCATGACCACCCGGTGCTCGATCCGGTGTGGAAAATGTACGCCTACGCGACCCAGCGCTGCGGGGTAACCGCGACGCTGCTGGAGTGGGATGACAAGATCCCCTCCTTCGCCGAGGTGCACGACGAGGCTCTCAAGGCCAACGAATACATCGTCGGCGCGAAGCGCCACGGCAAATGAGCGCCGCCGGGCTCAAGCCGCCGCCCCGGCACGCGCCCCGGCGCCTCCAGACGACCGGCGACTTGCGCCGGTTTCAGCGCCTGATGCTGCACGCGCTGGTGCGGCCCCTGGGGCCGGACGACAACACGCCCGGGCAGTGGATCGACGGGCGCACGACCGCCGAAGTGGCCGCCGAATTCATCAAGCCCAATGACCGGCTCACCCCGGTCGACCGCCTGCAGATCTACCAGCGGATGTACTGGTTCCGGCTGATCGACTCGGCGGGCGATGACAGCCCGGGCCTGCGCGCGGTGCTGGGCGAGGCGGCCTTTGACCGGCTGGTGCGGGCCTACCTCGCCCGATATCCTTCGCGCTCGTTCACACTGCGCAACCTCTGTTCGCGCCTGGCGCTCTTTATCGCCGCCGAGCGGCGCTGGACGGCCCCGCACACCGCGCTCGCCCTAACGGTGGCCCGCTTCGAATGGGCCCAGACCGTCGCCTTCGACGGCGAGCAGCGGCCCGCGTTGAGCGCCGAGCAGATTGCGCGCACCCCCGCGCACCGGCTCAAGGTGGACCTGCAGCCCTACCTCACGCTGCTCGAGGTGGACTACCCGGTGGACGATTACGTGATCGCGGTGAAGAAGCGCGACGCCCTGCGGGCGGAGGCGAGCAACGCCCGGGAAGGGGCGCAGCCCCTGAAGCGCCGCCGGATCCGCCAAGTGCCGCGCCCGCCGCGCCAGCACCTGCGACTGGCCGTGTACCGCCTGAAAATGCGGCTCTATTACAAGCGGGTGGCACCGGCGGAATTCCGGATGCTCCAGGCGCTGCGGGCGGGCCGGCCGATCGCCGCGGCGGTGGCGGCCGGCGGCCCGCGGGTGCGCCCGGCGGAGGTGCAGGAGTGGTTTGCCACCTGGATGAAACTCGGCTGGCTTTGCCTCCGGAAATAAACCCCGCGGTTCGTCCTCCCATCCCCATGAACTCCTCCCTGCTCGGCAAAATGAACCACCTCCTCGCCGTCATCGGCCGTTTTCTGCAGTGCCCCCTGCTGTTGGTCATCCGCCTATACTGGGGCTGGCAGTTCTTCCTCACCGGCCGGGGCAAGTGGAGCGACCTGTCGCGCCCGACGCAGTTTTTCGCCTCGCTGCACATTCCCCACCCCCATCTGAATGCCATCATCGTGGCGGTGACCGAATGCATCGGCGGCCTGATGTTCGCGGTGGGTTTGGGCACCCGGTTCGTCGCGCTGATCTTCATCTTCGAGATGATCGTCGCATATGCGACTTCAGAACCGGAGGCAGTGCACGCGCTGTTCGGGCACTTCGACGCCGACAAGTTCGTGGCGGCCTCGCCCTTTCAGTTCCTGCTCGCCGCCCTGATCGTGTTCGCGTTCGGCCCCGGCAAAATCGCGCTCGACACCCTGATCTTCAAGCCGTCGGCAACGCGGAATTGACCGGCTCCGGATCGGTCGGGATCGGGCGGCCGCTGAGTTCCTCGTAGGCGTACACAAACGCCCCGATCACCAGCGGCACCGCGACGAACAGGCCGACGCCGAGCGCCAGGAAGCCGACGACGACGAGGAGGCCGCCAATGATGCACATCAGAAAGATCGACCACCAATGGCGGGTGATCATCTGGCGGCTCGCCTCCAGCGCGGTCCAAACGCCCAGCTTCCGGTCGATGACGAACAGGGTGGCGAAGCCGTAGGCGACGGCCAGGTAGATGCCGGGCAGTAGCAGGCAAAGCAAACCCACTCCGATCAAGAAGCTGGACACGAGGACAGCGAGCACGATCGGCAGAAAGGCGCCGCTAAAGCCGGCGAATATCTCCCCGACGGAGGCCTTTTGGCCGCGGATCAACTTGAGGAAATAGTATTTGAATCCGGCGGTCAGCGGCGCGCCGATCAGCACTTCTTCGAGCTGGCCCAGTTGAAAACGGGCGGAGGAAAAATAAGCCAAAGGGTGAGCGGGATCGAATTCCGTTTGCGCCCAGACGCCGATCAGCTCGCTCGCGGCGATTTGGAGGAGAATCAAAATGGCTGCGGCGCCGACCACCGGCCAAAAGTTGGCCCGGAGCAAATCCCAGGACCGGCCGAAGCAGTCGAGCGGACTGAATTCCCGCGGTGTGACCGAGACCGCCCGGGCGGCCGCGGGGGCCACTCCGGCCTCTGCGTCGAATGCGGGCATCCGGACCTCGCTGTGGCCCGGCACGAATTCCGGAAATTCGTCCAAGCGCTTCCAGACGTCGGTGCCCGCCGCCTTGGCCCGGGTGGCGAGGTTGGCCCGTCCGTCCGCGATCCAGCGGCGGATCTGGTCCGCTGACTCCGGCCCGTACTCTTTTCCATCGCCGCCGATGATCGTATACATCGCCGCAAGGTGGCGGCGCGCCGCCCCGAGGTCAACCGAGTCCGCGCTCTCCTTCAGGGCTGCGGGGCCTCGCCGGCCGCGCGGGAAACCTGCTGCCGGGCGAGCGTCCAATCGTAGCGGGCCTGCAGGCGGCTCTGTTCCGCGCTGCGCGCCGCGCTCTGCGCGTCCAAGAGTTCGAAATTGGTGATGACCCCATTGGTGTACCGTGATTGCGCCAGCGTGAGCGCTTCCTGGGCCTGGTCGACCAGCAGATCGGCATTCTGCAGCCGGTCCGCCGCGGCCCGCAGGTCGGAGAAGGCGTCGGAGACATCCGTCGCAATCACGCGGTCCAGCTCATTGATGCGGGACTGGGCGGCGCGGGCGTTCGCCCGCGCCTCGACCTTCTCGCCGTCGATGCGCCGGCCGGTGAAGAGCGGGACGGACACCGTCAAGCCGGCGGTCAGGTAGCCCTTGTTGTCGTACATGGCCGGCAGGTCGCCGTCCTGGACTCCGCCGGCCGCGCGGGCGGCCAGGACCGGCCGGTTCTCGGCGTTCGCGGCATCCAGGCTGCGGTCGGCGCTGACGGCCGAATCGCGGGCCAGTTTCATTTCGGGGCGGTTCTGCAGGCCGGCGGCGATCGTGGCGGACAGATCCGGGGCGGCCGCGGCCGCGGGAAAGTCACCCTCCAGGTTGAGCGGCGCATCCCGGTCGTACCCCAGCAGCTGGCGCAGGAGCGCCTCCTGTTTCTGGAGCTGGGCGACCGTGGTGGTGCGGTTGTTCTGGGCGGTCGCCAGACGGACCTTGGTCGTCAGGACGTCGAACTTGGTGGCGGTGCCGCCGGTGAACTTCTGATTGGCGATCCGCAGCGACTCGTCGAGGGCCCGGATTTCCTCATCGGAGACGCTGACCGAGCCGCGCAGGAGGAGGACGCCGTAAAAGGCCTGGATCGTATCGTAGCCGAGCTGGTCGCGCGTTTGCTCGAGGGCGTCTTGGGCGGAAATCTCGCCGGCCCGGGCGAGCGCGACCAGGGCGTCGGTGCGGCCGAAGTCGGTCAGCAGCTGGCTGACGTTGATGGTCGCAGTATAGCTGTTGGTGATCGACTCGTAGAAAGAGCTCGAACCGCTCGGCAGCGTAAAGGCCACGTAGGGCCGGAGCGAGTCATAGGTGTAGCCGCCGTTGGCGGAAACCTGCGGCAGCCGCGCGGCCTGGCTCTGGGTGATCCGGCCCCGTGAGGCGTCGATCGCCGCCTGCGCCGCATCAAGCGACGGATAGCGCGCGAGCACCGCGTCGATCGCCTGGCCGAGCGTGAGCGCGGGCGCCGCCGGCTGCGCCGGCAGGGGCGCGCCAAGGGCGAGAAGGAGCAGCGACAACGGAAGAATCGTTTTCATGAGGAAGGGATTAGTGGGATTCAGCGGCGGCGGCGGCCGCGGCCTTGCCGGCAGCCTTGGGCTTGCCCGCCAGCAGGATGACCGGGAGGCAGGCGAGGGCAATGAACGCGATCAGGTGATAGGCATCGAGGTAACTGAGCAGGTTCGCCTGGCGGTTGACGGCAAACTCCAGCGCGGCCAAGGCCTTTTGGGGGGCTTCCCACGCGCTCGCCCCGTGATTGAGCATGGCCTGCGTGAGCTGGTGCAGTCGCGCGTCGGTGGCCGCTTCCCCCGGCACCACCCGGCTGACGAGGCTCAGCCGGTGGACAGCCGTGCGGTGATCGAGGTAGGTGTTGATGAAGGCGATGCCGAAGGAGCCGCCGAGCTGCCGCATCATGTTGTTCAGCGCCACGCCCTGCGGAATATCCCGCGGGCGCAGGCCCGAGACCGCCAGCTGGGTCAGCGGCACGATCATGAAGCAGAGCCCGATGCCGCGCAGGATGATCGGCCAGAAAAAATCGTCGGAGCCGGCGGACAGATCGAGCCGTCCGAGCAGGAACGAGAACAGCGCCACCACGGCGAAGCCGGCGCCGATCAGGTATTGCGGGGCCAAGCCCTTGACGAGCGCCTTGCCGACGAAGGGCAGCACCACGATGGCCACGACCGCGCCGGGCAGAAACAGGAGCCCGGTCTGCTGGGCGGTGAAGCCGAGCAGGCGCTGCGCGAAGACCGGCACGACGAACACGGTGGCGAAGAGGGCGAAGCCGAGCACGAACGTGAGCATCGCGGCCGTGGCGAGCGTGCGGCTGCGGAGCACCCGCAGATCCACCACCGGATGCTCCGTGATCAATTCCCAGACGACGAAGCCCACCAGGCTTACGACGGCCACCGCCGTCAGGACCACGATATACCGCGCCGAGAACCAGTCGTCGGTCTCCCCGCGCTCCAGCACCGTCTGCAGGGCCCCCAGCCCGGTGGTCAACAGCACGATCCCAGCCCAGTCGATGTGGACGGCCGAGCGCGCGTGGGCCGGCTCGCGGATGTAAAAGTACGAGAGGATCGCCGCGGCGATGCCAATCGGAAGATTGAGATAAAAGATCCAGGGCCAGGAGTAGTTGTCGATGATCCAGCCGCCGATCGTCGGCCCGATCGTGGGCCCGATGAAGATGCCGATGCCGAACAGGGCGGAGGCGAAGCCGCGCTGCTCCAGGGTGAAGGTCTCGAAGAGAATCGCCTGGGAGGTCGACAAGAGCGCGCCGCCGCCGATGCCCTGGATGAACCGGAAGGCCACCAATTCCCAGATGGTGTGCGCCTGGCCGCAGGCGACGGAGGCGGCGGTGAAGAGCAGGATCGAGCCGATGTAGTAGGGCCGCCGGCCGAAGCGGGCGGCGAGAAAACTGGTCATCGGGATGATGATGACGTTGGCGATCGCGTAGGCCGTCACGACCCAGGCGACGTCCTCCAGCGTGGCGCCCAAGTTGCCGCTCATGTCGGACAGGCCCACGTTCACGATCGACGTGTCGATCATCTCGATCACGGCGGCGGCGATCACCGTGACCGTGATGATGAATTTGCGAAAACCGATTTCAGCCATGGCGGGGAAGCCTGCCGGGTCCGGACGGTCCGGCCGCGGTCGGCGGTTCAGCCTTTGACCAGGACCGCAGCGTCGACGCTCATCCCGGGGCGGAGCACCCGGCTCGCATCCGCCGCGTCGGTGACCACGATTTTCACCGGCACGCGCTGGGTGACCTTGACGTAGTTGCCCGAAGCGTTGTCCGGGGGCAGGAGGGCAAAGCGTGCGCCAGTGGCGGCGGCGATTGACTCGACTCGGCCGTGGAAGACGGCGCCGGGGACGCCGTCAACGCTAAACTCCACGGTCTGGCCCACCTGCATGCGGGGCAGTTGGGTTTCCTTGAAATTGGCGACGACCCACACGTCGGCGTCGGAGGCGACGGACAGCAGCGTCTGGCCCGATTGCACGTATTGGCCGGGTTCGACCGCTTTGTGCGAGACCTCGCCGGCGATCGGGGCGGTGACCACCGCGTAGGAGCGCTGGAGCTGGGCATACGCCAAGTCCGCGCGGCGCGCTTCAATTTGGCTCTGGGTGGCGTCGACCTCCGCGGCCGCCACTTGGACCGCTGTGGCGGCCGCCTCGGCCTGGCGGAGCGCCGCTTGATGCTGGGCGCGGGCCACATCGGCCGCCGCCTGGGTGTCGGTCAGCTGCCGGTCGGTGATCGCGCTGGTGGCAAAAAGTGCGGTGTCGCGCTTCAAATCAGAAGCGGTCTTGGCCTCGGTGACGCCGGCGACCAAGGCGTTGGCTTCGGCGACGGACTGAGCGGCCTGGGCGTTGGCGAGCCCGGCGCGGCTGGTCCCTTGCGTCGCCTCGGCGCTCTGCAGCGCCGCGGCGGCCGAGGTGACCTTCAAATCCAATTCATGGGCATCGATTTCGATCAGCGGCTGGCCGGCGTCGACCCGCTCGTTGTCCCGCACCAGGACGCGCGTCACATAGCCGGAGATCCGCGGCAGGACCGGGCTGATATCGCCCTCGACCTGCGCGTCGTCCGTCTCCACGTGGGCGAGGGCGAAGCGGAAATGGCTCACCCCGAAGTACAGTCCGACGGCCAAGGCGGCGGCGCCGATCAGGCTGATCGCGATTCGCCCCGGAGATACGCGGGCGCGGGCCGGTACGGGCGCATCCTCTTGTTCAACGGCAGCGGGAAGGTGAGGGGAAGCGGACGTTAGGTTGGTGCTCATCGGGAAGATGTAGTTAGGAGGGTGATAATAAGGAGCCTAATCACTTCGAAGTGCAAGCTCCCCCGTATTTTTCTCCGCCATTTATTTTTAAAATATTGATTCTGATGATCTAAGAAAAAGCTTGGTCCAGTGGAAGCTCCCGCCACGAGCCTGGCGGGAGGTTTCCGAGCTCCAAACTGCCCATGCGGTGCCGGTGCAGGGTTTTCACGGTGTAGCCCTGGCTGGCGAACATGCGCCGTACCTGGTGGTAGCGGCCCTCGGTCAGAACCACTTCCGCCGCCTTCGGTCCGGTCCAGACGAGCTGCGCCGGCGCGCAGGCCTGGGCTTCCCCGGTCAGGACGAGCGTTCCGGCAGCAAATAATTCTTGCATAGCAATTTGTGCCGCTTGGGGCGCCTCCCGATCCAGGGTCGCCTGGTACACCTTCGGGATCTTGTGCTTGGGCGAGGTCAGGCGGTGGACGAGCGCCGATTGATCGGTAAGCAGGAGCAGGCCGGTCGTGTCCTGGTCGAGCCGCCCAATGCTGGTCACAACGGGATTGCGCCGCTGCCAGCGGGCCGGCAGCAGATCATAGACCCGGGGGCCTTCGCGGCCTTCATGCGAACAGACCACGTCGAGCGGCTTGTGGAGTAGGAGGAGTAGCCCCGCGGGATGATCCAGCGGCTCCCCGTCGACCCGCACCGCTTCGGCGGCGCATTTTTCGCCCGGATCATCGGCGACCCGGCCGGCGATCGAGACTCGTCCGGCGTCGATCCAAGCGCGCGCTTCCCGGCGGGAACAGTAGCCCAGGTTGGCGAGAAATTGATCCAAGCGGCGCATGACAGCCCCCGAGCCAGACTCGGGGCCCGCCAAAATACGAATCAAATGCAACCCGCGGCCGCGGTGCCCGGGCGGAAAGATTGCGCCCAGCCGCGAGGCTCCTTCGTATGGCATAGAGATGCTCCGCTGGACCCTGTTCACCCTTGCCCTGGCCGCTTTGGCGTTGGGCCTGCTCACCGTTTTCAAAGCGCCGGACTGGGTGGACTGGAAACTCGTGATCCTGGCGGGCGAGTTCGGGTATTGGGTGGCGCTGCTGCCCGCGGCGGTGGCGCTGACCGCCCACTGGGTTCCGGCCGCGCGCGGACCGACCGCCGGGCTGACGACGAGCCTCGCCTTGATTGCCGCCGGCCTGCTGGTGCAGCCCTGCTTTCAGGCCTGGCGCATCGGCCGGGGACTGCCGGCCGCGCTCGCCGGCGCCTTCGGGCCGGTGGCGATCGGGCGCGCGCCGTTTTCGGTCGGGCAGCTCTTCCGCCGTTTTCCAGCGGCGGCGCCCAAGGAAACCGTGACCTATGCGGACTCCTTGGCGCTCGATTTCTACCGGGCCGTCGGCCGCAACCCGGCCCCCTGCGTGCTCGTGATCCATGGCGGCGGTTGGGATGACGGCGACCGGGGCCAGATCCCCGCTTTTAACTATTGGCTCGCGCGCCACGGCTACGCCGTGGCCGACCTCTCCTATCGGCTCGCGCCGGAGCATCAATGGCCCGCTCCGCGGGAGGACGTCGAGGCGGCGATCGCGTTCGTGCGGGACCGCGCCGCCCAACTGGGCGTCGATCCGAACCGCCTGGTGATCCTGGGCCGGTCCGCCGGCGGCCAGATTGCCGAGGCCTCAGCCTACGCCGCGCACGATCCGGCGATTCGGGGGGTCGCCGCCCTCTATGCACCCGCGGACATGAATTTTGCCTACGCCTGGGCCCGGGAGGACGATATCCTCAAGTCGCCCCACTTGCTGCGCCAGTATTTGGGCGGGACGCCGGCGACGGCGCGGGCCAATTATGATGGTGCAAGCGCGATTCAACTGGTGAATGCGGCCACGCCGCCGACGTTCCTGGTCCATGGGCGGCTCGACACGCTGGTGTGGTACCGGCAGAGCGAGCGCTTGGAGGCCCGGCTGTCGGCAGCCGGGGTGAAGCATGTGTTTCTGTCGCTGCCCTGGGCGACCCACGCGGTCGAATACAACCTTGATGGGCCGAGCGGCCAGCTAACCACCTTTGCGCTCGAGTGGTTCCTAGCCGCGGTGACGCGCTAGAATGCCGGGCGCCGGCGACAAAAGGCGATAGTTGGTGCTTCGTCCGCCCGCTGCTTCCTTCGCCAGAATCTGACGAGTCACCAGATCACTGATGTCCCGCAGGGCCGTATCCGGGGAACACTTCGCGAGCAGGGCCCATTTGGAAGAGGTCAATTTACCCTCGAAACCGTCCAGCAGGCGATTGATGAGTGCCTGTTGCCGTTCGTTGAACGATTCGCCGGCGTGCGTTTTCCAGAAAGATGTTTTGCGGAGCACGACTTCGAGCATTCCTTCGGACGCGGCGATGGCGTGCTTCAAGCAGTGGAGATACCACTCAATCCAAGGGGTGATGGCGAGCGGCCCCTGTTGGCATCGTTCCAGCACGTCGTAGTAAGCGTTCCGCTCGCGCTGGATTTGCGCCGACATGCTATAAAATCGCTGCGCGCTCTTCTCCGATCGGGCCAAGACCAAGTCCGCGATCGCCCGCGCAATCCGCCCATTGCCATCGTCAAAGGGGTGAATGGTCACAAACCAGAAATGGGCGATGGCCGACCTGATAACTAGGTCAGTGTCAGTCGGCGAATTGAAGAACGTGAGGAAGCGGTCCATCTCTTTTTCCAGCCGATCATACGCGGGGGCTTCAAAGTGGACTTTCTCGCGCCCATAGGGGCCCGAAACGACCTGCATCGGACCGCTCGCTTTGGTGCGCCAGCCGCCGACCGTAATCTTTTGCAGGCCGCTTCGGCCGGTGGGAAACAGCGCGGCATGCCAAGAGAAAAGGCGTTCCTTCGTCAGCGGCGCAGCATAGTTGCGGGTGGCATCCAGCATGACCTCGACGATGCCTTCCACCTTGCGGTCGACGGGCGCTAATGCGCCGACGTCCAGTCCCATCCGCCGCGCAATGGATGACCGGACCTGGGCCGCGTCCAGCTTTTCACCTTCGATCTCGCTGGTTTTGATCACATCCTGCGTCAAGGTTCGAAGGGTCGCTTCTTCGCGGGACGGAAAGCCAAGTCCATCCATTCGGCCCAGCAGAAGCCCTTGCCGGTGTCGGACGTCAGCCAACAGCCCAGCCAGTTGGGCCTGATCCCAAGTTAAGCGCGGCCACGCTTTTTGCTCATGAATATACATGTATTCTCCGCATATTTTAAGGAGATAATTGGACCTATTCCCCGCATGTCAAAGGTAATGGACGCACATTATGCGGAGATTATCCGGCTCATTCGCCGCATGTGCATGATCGTCCCGGAAGAGGATCGACGATCACTTGGCCCGTATCGTCTGGGCCTCGGAGGCGGAAAGGCTGGCCTCAAACTTCGGCCAACGCCGCGGTCACCGCCGCCCGCCGCCGTAGGTAGTAGATCGCCATGCCGCCCTGATACGGAATCGTGAGCAGGGCGATCAGATGGTAGCAGGTCGCATACATCGCCTGCAGGTAATCTTCTTCCGACAATCCGGCGGCCGCCAACTGCTGCTGCTTTTGGTCGGCGCCCAAATGTGTCCAGATCATGCGCCAGAGGCTCAGGTCGACGTGGTCAAGCTTCCAGGCGACATAGCCTAGGACGGTGACCAGCAGGCAAAGCTGAGAGAGCACGAGCCAGCGCATGCCGCGCAGGTCTCCCATCTGCACCAGCTGAGAGCCATGCAGCTCAATGGCTCCGGCGCCGGCGGCCAGGAGACCGACGACGGTGCCTACGCCATCCTGGCCCGAGGCCGACGCGAGCGCAAAGAGTCCGGAGAGAAAGAGCACGGAGCCGCCGTCGAACCGCGCGGTGCGCAGGGTGCGGCGAAGCAGTTCGGACGGCAGGAGAGGCGGCTTTTTGCTCATTCAGGTGGCCCGGCGCGCACGAAGCGGCTGAGGCAGCCCGCCATCCAGAACGGTTTATGCCCAGAAATCCAACTGGATTCTTCGCGGCCCCCGGGCGAACGTGGTCCACCGTGCCGCCGCCCGCCTCCGCTTTTCCCTTCCGCCTGGAGTTCCCGCCCGAACTCCCGATCAGCGCGCGGGCCCGGGAAATCACCGATGCGATCGCCGCCCATTCTGTTGTAATTCTCGCCGGGGAAACCGGTTCGGGAAAAACGACCCAGATTCCCAAGCTGTGCCTGGCGGCCGGCGGCGGGAGCCGGGGCCGAATCGCCTGCACCCAGCCCCGGCGGGTGGCGGCCCTGTCGGTCTCGCGGCGGGTGGCCGAGGAACTGGGGGTAAGCTGGGGCCGGGAAGTGGGCTGCAAGGTCCGTTTTCGCGACGAGACCACCCCGGCCACGGTGATCAAGTTTCTGACCGACGGCATGCTGCTCGCCGAAGTGCACGGCGACCCGCTGCTGCGCGAATACGACACGATCATCGTGGACGAGGCGCACGAGCGCTCGCTCAACATCGACTTCTTGCTCGGGCACCTGCGCCAGCTGCGCTCCCGGCGGCCGGAGCTCAAGATCATCATCACCTCGGCGACCATTGACACGGCGGCCTTCAGCGCCGCCTTCGAAGGGGCGCCGGTCATCACGGTTGAAGGCCGGATGCATCCGGTGGAGGTGATCTACGCCCCGCTCGATTCCTTCGGCTCCGATGCCGATCCGGAGTCGGCCGATCCGGCGGAAAAGGCCGAGGCGCTCCACTACATCGACGGCGCGGTCGAGGCGGTGGAGCGCATCCTGCGGGACAGCCGCAGCGGCGACATCCTGGTTTTCCTGCCCAGCGAGCGGGACATCCGGGAGGTGCGGGAACTGCTGGAGGGGCGGCGCGGCCGCGAGTGCGAGGTGGTTTCGCTTTTTGGACGGCTGAGCAACGACGAGCAGCAGCGGGTGTTCGCGCCGACCCAACGCCGGAAGATCGTGGTGGCGACCAACATCGCGGAAACCTCGCTCACGATCCCGGGGATCCGCTACGTCGTCGACACGGGCCTAGTGCGGGTCAGCCGCTATTCGCCGACTGCCCGCACCCGGCGCCTGCCAATTGAGGAAGTGGCGCGGTCGAGCGCCGACCAGCGCAAGGGCCGCTGCGGCCGCGTGGCCGAAGGGGTATGCATCCGGCTGTACTCCGAGGAGGACTATTTGGCCCGGCCGCGCTTCGCCGCGCCGGAAATCCAGCGCGCCAACCTGGCCGACGTGATTCTGCGGCTGAAGGCGTTTGGGCTGGGGGACATCGAGAGCTTTCCCTTTATCGATCCGCCCGCGCCCAAGGCCATCCGGGCGGGCTATGCGCTGTTGGAGGAATTGGGCGCGATCGCTCAGCCGCCGCGAGCCGAACCGGGAGCGGCGGCGCCGTCCGCGCCGCTCAGCCCTGAACTCACGCCGCTCGGGGCGGAGCTGGCCCGCCTGCCGGTCGATCCGACCGTGGGGCGGATGATCCTGCAGGCCCGCGGCGAAAAGGCGGTGCGCGAGGTGCTCGTGATCGCGGCCGGCCTCAGCATTCAGGATCCGCGGGAGCGGCCCTTGGAGAAGCAAGCGCAGGCGGACGCCGCCCACCGCCGGTTTATCCACCCGGACTCTGACTTCCTGACGCTGTTCAATATCTGGGAGTCGTACCACGCGGAGTTCGAAACGTTGAGCCAGGCAAAGTTGCGCCGGTTCTGCCGCGACCATTTTCTCAGCTACACGCGGCTGCGGGAATGGCGGGACGTCCACCTGCAGCTCCTGGAGGTTCTGCGTGAGCGCCGCGATTTCCAGCTCACCTCGGTGTTCGATGGGATCCCGGAGACGCCGCGGGGCCGCGGCGGCGCGGCGGCGCCCGAGTCGCCGAATGCCCGCACGGCTTTCGGCACGGCCGCCTACCGCGCGATCCATCGCAGCGTCCTCGCCGGGCTGCTGGGCAACATCGCCACCCGCGCCGAAGACGGCAGCGGCTACAAGGCGACGCATGACCGCCGGGTCGTGCTCTTTCCCGGTTCAGTGCTCTTCAAGCGGGAAGCCGCCCGCCAGCCGGCGCCGGAGGCCGGGGCGGGCAAGGGCAAGCCCGGCGGCGGGCCCCCGCGCTGGCTGATGGCCGCGGAAATCGTGGAGACGACCCGGCTGTTTGCGCGCACCTGCGCCCGGCTGGATCCGGCCTGGGCGCTCGATCTGGGCGCCCATTTGGTGCGCGTGTCCCATAGCGAGCCGTTCTGGGACGCCGAGGCCGGCCGCGTGCGCGTGAAGCAGAAGACGCGCCTGTACGGACTGGAGATCGACCACCGCGCGGTGGGCTACGGGCGGGTCAATCCCGCGGCGGCGACGGAGATTTTCATCCGAGAGGCGCTGGTGAACGACAGCGTCGAATGGCCGCTGGATTTTCTCGCCCACAATCGGACGGTGCGCGAAAACGTGGCCCATGCGCTGACCCGCGAGCGGAACAGCGGTAGCTTGAATCTCGATGAGGCGGTTTACCGCTTTTACGCCGCGCGGCTGCCGTGGGATCAAATCGGCCCCGCCGGACTGTCCTCGGTCGCCGAATTGGTCGACCTGGTGCGCGAGCGCCGCGGCGGCGAACCGGACTTTCTGTTTCTGGCGCCATCGGACCTGCATGACCCGGAGGCGATCACCACCGATCCGGCGGATTTTCCGACCGAGCTGCCCTTGGACAACCGGGCGATCCCGCTCAATTATGCCTATCGGCCGGGCCAGGAGGACGATGGCGTCACTTTGGACGTGGATTTGCGCGCCGCCGAGGGGCTCACCCCGGCCGCCCTCGACTGGGCGGTGCCCGGCCACCTGGAGCCGAAGGTGGAGCATTATCTGCGGGCGCTGCCGAAGGAGTTGCGGCGGACGTTTGTCCCGCTGGCCGAAAACGCGAAACAGCTGGCCGATGCCTTGCGCGCGCGCGACCGATTGACCGGCCGCCGTGAGACCGTCGCCGAAGCGCTGGCCGCGGAAATCCGCGAGCGCTTCCGGCTCGTAGTCGATCCGGCGATCTGGGCGGCCAAGCCGCCGCCGGAGCATCTGCGCGTGCGGGTGCGCGTGCGGGACGATGCAGATCGGCCGCTCGCCGCGAGCCGGGAACTCTCCGAGATCGGGGCGGCGTTGGCCACGCGTCGCCGGGAAGCGAGCGCCAGCGTGGCGCGCGAGGACCCCGAAGGCTGGCGCCGGGCGCGCGCGCAATGGGAAAAGCCGCCGCAGACCAGCTGGACTTTCGGGGACGTGCCGCCGCGGGTGCCGGTGGCCGACCAGGCCGGGCTCACGGTATTCGCCTTTCCGGGCCTGCAGGCGGCGCCCGAGGGAGTCGCGCTGCGGCTCTTTCGCGCCGAAGCCCCGGCCCGTGAAGCCACGGCCGGAGGCTTGTCGGCGCTGCTCGAATTGGCGCTGCGTTATGAATTGAGCTGGCTGCAACGCGACTTGCGCGGGCTGCGGGAATTGGGTGCCCTCAGCGCCAACTTGGAGCCGCTCGAGGACTTGCAGGAGGAATCCTTCGCTTCGATCCGCGCCTGGGCCTGCGCGCCGGAGCGGGTGCCACTGGATCCGGCGAGAGGCGCCCCGGCGCTGACGGCGGCCGGCTTCGCTTTGGCGCGGGAACGCGCCCAGGCGGACCTGAAGGGCCTGGTGCCCCGCTGGGTCGATCTCCTGCGGCAAATCCTAACCCTGCGCCAGGAACTGTTGGTCCATCCGCAGCCTTATGCCGGCTTGGCCGCCGATCTGGCGGAGCTCACGTCGCCGGGATTTATTCGCGCCACGCCCTTCGCGCAGCTAGCGCAGTTTCCGCGGTATTTGCAGGCGCGGAAGCTGCGGGCCGATCGCTGGAAGAAAAATCCGGCCAAGGATGCCGAGCGGGCGCAGGTGCTCGCGGCCTATGTTGCGGCGGAGGCGAAACGCCGGGCGCAGGCGGGCGGCCGCGCCGGGGCGCTGCGCTGGATGGTGGAGGAATTTCGGGTGAGCCTTTTTGCCCAGGAGTTGGGCACGGCGGTGCCGGTGTCCGCGGTCAAACTTGATCAACTGCTCGCGGCGGGCGAGAGTAGCGCTGCAGGGACGGTGGCGCCGGTTGAGCGGCCGGCGCCGCGGCCCTCCCCGGCGCCAATTGCCCGGCTGGCGGAGGAAAAGAAAACCGCGCCGGTGAAGAGTCTCGGCGCCCTGGACAAGCTTTTCCCGCGGCCGAGCTAACCGCGGGCCCGATCAATCCACTTCTTGCACGTCGCCGGGCTGCGGGGCGGGTGGTTCGCCCTTGGCCGGAAAATGCGCGCCGAGGAGCGCCCCGGCCCGTTCGATCCCGTGCACCAGGCCGCCGGTGAAATCGCCCTTCTTAAAGAAGCCGCTCATGGCGGCGGTCACCTTCGGCCAGAACTCATCGCCGCACTTTTCGTGGATGCCGCGGTCTCCCACGATCGCGAAATTGCGCGAACGCGGCGCGACGAAAATGAGCACGCCATTGTGTTCAGACGACTTATCCAAGCCCAGCCGGGTGAAATGCCGCTGCGCGGCCGCGAGCGGATCCTTCGTTCGATGCCGGGCGAGCACGACGCGGATCAGGCCGGAAGTCCGGCCTTCGGCCGTCCGCAAGGCCGCGAGGATGCGGTCATGATCGACGGGAGCGGGGGAAGCAAAGATCCAGCGCATGGGTTACCAGCTTCCGCTGGCGCCGCCGCCACCCCCCATGCCGCCGCCGCCCGAAAATCCCCCGCCGCCCCAACCTCCTCCTCCTCCTCCGCCGCCGCCCCCACCGCCAAATCCGCCGCCGGGAAAGAACAGCGGAATGCCGCCCCAGAAACCGCCGCGGCCGCCGCTGCCGTACACGACATGGCGCCGGCTGCGGAGAAGCGTCCAAAGCACGAGCACAACAAAGAAGATCAGAGGGAGGGGAATGCCGCCCAACGTATTGCCGCCTTGGCGGCGATCATGGACGGTGCTCCCGGTGCCGTGATATTCGCCTTGGGCCGCGGCCATCATCGCGGTGACTCCGGCCTGCATGCCGCCGTCAAAATCGCCGGCCTTCAAGTGCGGCGCGATTTCGTTGTCGAGGATCTGCGCGCAAAGGGCATCCGGCATGGCGCCTTCCAAGCCATAGTTGGTGGCGATCCGCAGTTTGTGTTCCTGCACGAACACAAACAGCACGGCGCCGTTGTTCTTATCCTTCTGGCCGACGCCCCATTTGTCGATCAGGCGCTGAGTGTAGTCCTCCAGGGACGAGTCGGTCTGCAGCTGCGGATAGATCACCACCACGAGCTGGTTGGAGGTATCGCGCTCGAACTGGGCCAGCTGGCGATCCAGTGCCTCCGCCGTCTCCGGCCGCACCGCGTGGGCGTAGTCGTTGAAGTTATATTGCGGGACGGGCGGGATCACTTCGGCGCCGCGCGCCAGCGCCAGCCCGAAGACCACCAGCGAAGGAAGGAAGATGCGCCAGCGCATCGCGGTGCGGGCTCCGCCCTAGCTGCCGAAATCGACCTTGGGCGGGGTCTCCGCTCCGGCGGTCGCGGTGAAATAAGGGCGGGCGGCGAAATTGAAGATCCGCGCGACCAGGGCACCCGGAAACCGGGCGATCGCGGTGTTGTAACCCTGGACCGTGGTGTTGAACCGCTCGCGCTCGACGGCGATGCGGTTTTCAGTGCCTTCCAGTTGCGCCTGCAGGTCCCGGAAATTGGCGGTGGCCTTAAGATCGGGGTAGCGCTCGGAAACGACCAGCAGCCGGGAAAGGGCGGAGCCCAGCTGGCCCTGGGCCTGGTCAAAGGCTTGGAGCTGCGCCGCATCGGTGGGCGCCGCGCCCGCCGGCAATTGCACCCGTCCGACCGATGCGCGGGCTTCGGTCACGGCGGTCAGGGTCGATTTTTCGAAATTGGCGGCGCCCTTCACCGTGGCGACCAGATTGGGGACCAGATCGGCCCGGCGCTGGTAAACGTTCTGGACCTGGGACCACTGCGCATTCACCGCCTGCTGCGAAGTCACGAGCCCGTTGTAAGTTCCAACAGCCCAGATCACGACGAGCAGCGCCAGCGCCGCGCAGGCGCCGAACACGATAAGAAGGATTTTGCCTGCGCTCATGGGCCCGACGATGAGCCGGGCCGGCCTTAGGGGGCAAGACGCATCGCGCGCTTGTCCGATCGGCGGGGTTTTCCAGTTGCGCGCGCGGCAAATCGAGATACGGTCCGAGGCACCCCGTTGGTGTTAGTCGAGGCACCCCCTTAGTTTTAGGTTACCCATGAATACTCCCATCTCCGCGCTCTTGGAGCGCAAGAGTGCCGGCGTCCACGCCGTGAACCAAACGATGACCGTCGCCGAGGCCGTCGCGGAAATGAATCGGCACCGGGTCGGGTCCATCGTCGTGCTGGATGGCGATCGCCTGGCCGGCATCTTCACCGAACGCGATGTGCTGAGGCGAATCGTCGGCGCGGGCCTCGATCCGAAGACCGCCCGGATCGCCGACGTGATGACCGCCAATCTGGTGACTGTCACCCCGGAAACGACCGTGCAGGAAGTGATGGAGCTCTTCACCGAGAAGCGCTGCCGCCATCTGCCGGTGCTGGCCGACGGCCGCATGGTCGGACTGATTTCGATCGGCGACGTGTCGCGCTGGATGGTCGATGTGCATCGCACCGAGTGCGAGCACCTCAAGAACTACATCGCCGGCGGGTTTCCCGCCTGAGCGTCGGGTTCCGTGGCTCGTTTGGCCGAGCGGCTGCCTCTCCAGGCGCCTTTCGTCCGAGCACACGGTCGCCTTCCGAGGCAGCCGCTCGGCCAAACGAGTCACGGAACCCTTCTCAGCGCACCGTGGCTTGAAAGCGGCCGCGGCTGCGCCGGACTCTGATACGCGCGCCGAAGGCGCCGCTGAGCTTCCGGCTGGTCACCACTTGCGCGCAGGGCCCGGCGGCGTAGACCGCGCCGGCCCGCAGCAGCAGGGCGTGGGTAAACGCCGGGGTGATCTCCTCGACGTGGTGGGTGACGAGCACCAGCGCCGGCCCGCCGCGCCGGCGGGCCAGCCGGTCGAGGAAACGCAAAAATTCCTCCCGGGCCACCGGATCGAGCCCGCCGCAGGGCTCGTCGAGAATGAGCAGCCGCGGCCGGGCCATGAGGGCGCGGGCGATCAGCACCCGCTGGCGCTCGCCCTGCGAGAGGTAGAGCCATTCGCGCCCCGCCAAGTGTCCAGCGCCGAGAAAACGGAGCCAGCGGGCGGCCGCCGTGCGGTCGGCCCGCGTGGTGCGCGCCCACAGGTCGAGCTGCGCGTAGCGCCCGCTCATGACCGTTTCCAGCGCCGGCTCCGCGCCCGGGATTGACGCCTGCAGGGCGCTCGTCACCAGGCCGATTTGCAGGCGCAATTCGCGCCAGTCGGTTTCGCCATAGCGCCGGCCAAAGACGGCGAGCGAGCCGGCGGTCGGGGAGAGGTAGCCGGTCAGCGCCTTGAGGAGCGAGGTCTTCCCGCAGCCATTGGGCCCCAGGATCGCCCAGTGCTCGCCGGGATTCACGCGCCAGTTCACCTGGCGCAGGATCGCGGTGACCCCGCGCGAGACATCCAGGCCCGCGACGTCCAGAATCGGCCGCGGGCGGCGTGGCGGCTGGCTAGCGCGGGTGGTTCCAGATTGGGTCAGCATAAGCACGCAACGGCGAAAGATTGCCGCCCCAGCAGTTAAGGTAAAGACTCCCCGGGTCAATGAAGAGTAACCTCCTATCCGCCGGCCTCGGGCTGCTCGTTCTCGCCGCGGCGCCGGACGGCCGGGCGCTGGACCGTGTCGTGCAGAAGAACTTTCCGGCTGGTCCCGGCTGCGTGCTGCGGCTCGACACGTACCGCGGAGGCATCGAAGTGAAACCGATCCCGACCCCGGAAATTCGCATTACGGTCAGCCTGGCCGTTCTGGTCGACAACGACCAGGAGGCCAATCAGGTGCTCAACCGGCTCCAACTCGAGATCAAACAGGATCAGGGCGTCGTCTCGGTCCTGGCCCGCAATCCCAGCGAGACACGCGTCCGTTTTCTCTGGGAGGAAAAGAAGCGGATCAAGATCAGCTACACGGTCTCCGTGCCGCCGGGCTGCCGCGTGGACGTGTCGACCAATGACGGGGACATCATCATCGGGGATGTGACCGGCCCCACGCAGGTGCATGCCCACTTGGGCGTGATTTCGTTCCGCCACGTTTATGGCGATATCACCGCCTCGACCGATCGCGGCGACATCATCGGCTCGCACTGCGTCGGCGCCGCCACCCTGCGGGCCACCGGCGGCATGATCCGGGTCGGCGCGATCGAGGGGCCGGCCGACTTCCGCACCACCAACGGCGACATCGAAGTGCAGCACGCCCTGGGGGGGATCACGGCGTTCGCCGAGGCGGGCGACATCACCGCCGGCTTCGGCCACGCCTTCACCCGCGACGCGAAGATCGCGACCAACGGCGGAGCGATCACCCTCTACCTCGATCCGGCGTCCCACTGCACCCTCGCCGCCTCGTCGGTCTGGGGCCATGTCCACACGGATCTGCCGTTCGTCGTCCAATCCGGCGGAAGCGGCCGCAAGACCCTGAACGGACAGCTCAATGGCGGCGGTCCGCTCCTCAGCGTCCATGCGGATGGCGGGCAGGTGGTGATTTCTCCGCCGCGAATCTGAGTTGGTATTTGGGGCGGACTGGGTGCAGATTCGCTCTCCGCCATGAGCCCTTCCTCCCCCGCCTACCCGGAACTGACGGCGCACCTGCGCCGCTTGCAATCGCTCGAGTCCGTCGCCGATCTGCTCGGCTGGGACGAACAGGTCAATCTGCCGGAGGGCGCCGCCGCGAAGCGGGCCGACCAGCACTCGGCGATGGCGGAAGTCGTGCACGCGGCCGTCAGTGCGCAGCGGGCCGGCGAACTGCTGAACCAGCTCGAAGGCGAGGCCGATCTGCCGGGCGACGCCCGGGCGGTGGTGCGCCAGGCGCGGAAGGACTACGACCGCGCGACCAAGCTGCCGGCGGAATTTGTCCGGGCGAAAGCCGCGCAATCGAGCGCGGGCTATCACGCCTGGGCGAAGGCGCGCGCCCAGAACGATTTTGCCTCGTACGCGCCGGTGCTGGCGAAGAATCTCCAATTCGCCCAACAGGAGGCGGCTTATCTCGGCCACGGGAAGGCCCCCTACGATTACATGCTGGACCTCTATGATCCAGGACTCAAGGCCCCGGTGGTCGAGCGGCTGTTCGCCGAGCTGAAAAAGGATCTCGTCCCGCTCGTGCGCCAGATCGCCGCCTCGCCGGTGCGGGCCCGCCCGGGGGCGCTCAAGGGATTTCCGATCGACGGGCAGCGGGCCTTTCTGCGGGAGGTGACCGCGCAGCTGGGCTTTGACTATAAACGGGGACGGATCGACACCTCCTTGCATCCGTTCTGCTCGGGTTCCGGCGACGACGTGCGGATGACCACCCGGTTTTACGTGGACGAGCCCTTCGATTCGCTCTTCGGCTCCATTCATGAATCCGGCCACGGCATGTACGAGCAGGGGTTGCCCACGGAGCACCGCGGCACGGCGCTGGGCATGCACGCGGGGATGGCAATGCACGAATCGCAGAGCCGCCTGTGGGAAAACCAGGTGGGCCGCAGCCGCGGGTTTTGGCGCTGCTTTGAGCCGCGGCTGCGCGCGAGCTTCCCGGCCCAGACTGCGGCCCTGAGCTCCGATGAGCTCTATCTGGCGATCAACGCCGTGGCGCCGACGCCGATCCGGGTGGACGCCGACGAGGTGACCTACAATCTGCACATCATTCTCCGCTTCGAATTGGAGCAGGCCCTGTTCGCGGGCCGCCTGGCGGTCCCGGACCTGCCGGCGGCCTGGAAGGAAGGCGCCTCGCGCCTCCTCGGCCTGGTGCCCGAGACCGATCGCGAGGGGGTGCTGCAGGATGTGCATTGGAGCGGCGGCGCCTTCGGTTATTTCCCGAGCTATTGCCTGGGCAATATGATCGCCGCCCAGCTGTGGTACCGGGCGCTCGCGCTGCGCCCCGCCCTGGAGGAGGACTTTGCGCGCGGCGACTTCACCTGGCTGCTCGGCTGGCTGCGGGAGAACATCCATGCCCACGGCCGCCGCGACGACGCGATCACGGTCGTGCGGCGGGTGACCGGCGCGGAGCTGTCGCCGGCGTCCTTGGTCCGGTACCTGCGCGAACGCTACGGCGCGCTGTACTTGGCCTGAACGCATGAGGCTGATCGACACCCACACGCATCTCGACTCGCTGGACCAGCAGGGCATTTTGCCGGCGGCGCTCTCCCGCGCCCGCGCAGCGGGCCTGGAGGCCCTGATCACGATCGGGACCGAGCCCGACGATTGGGCGCGGGGCCGGGAGCTCGCCGCCTCGGCGCCGGGCTACATTTATCACACGGTGGGCCTCCATCCCTGCTCGGTCGGGCCCGCTTGGGCGGCCGCGGTGGCGCAGCTTCCCGGGCACTGGACGGATGGGCCCGGCCCGCGGCCGATCGCCCTCGGGGAGTGCGGCCTCGACCGGTTTCACCTGCCGGCGGATCCGGCGGCCGCGGAGCGGGCGTTCGCCGACCAACGGTCCGCCTTTGCCGCGCAGCTGGCGATCGGCCGCGAACGCGGCTGCCCCGTGGTGATTCACTCGCGGGGGGCATTTGCGGAGTGCCTGGAGATGATCGCCGCCAGCGGGGTGGACTGGGCGAAAATCGTGTTTCACTGCTTCAGCGAGGGACCGGCCGAAATCGCCGAGCTCAACCGCCGGGGCGGCCGCGGATCGTTCACCGGGATTCTGACCTACAAAAATGCGGAGGCGGTGCGGGCGGCCGCCCGCGCCCAGCCGCGGGAGCTGCTGATGCTCGAAACCGACGCGCCCTACCTGGCGCCGGTGCCGCACCGCGGCCAGCCGAACGAACCGGCGCTGGTGCGCCACACCGCGGACGCGGCGGCCGCATTATTGGGCTTGAGCGCGGAGGATTTGGGCGCCCTGACGAGCGACAACGCGCGCGACTTCTTCGGGCTGCCCCCCATCGGCTCCTGACCCTCAGGCTTCGTCGAACTTGCGGGCGAAAAGGGCCTCGAGCTCGGAAAGCATCTGGGGGGCATCATCGCCCGAAGCGAGGAACTTGACCTTCGAGCCGCGGCCGGCGGCCAGCATCATGAGCCCCATGATGCTCTTGCCATTCACTTGCTCCTCGTCCTTTTCCACAAAAACCTCGGCTTTGAACTTATTCGTGATCCGCACGATCATGGCGGCCGGCCGGGCATGGATCCCCATCTTGTTCTGCACGACCAGTTCCTTGATGATCTGGGGGTTGGCAGGAGAGATGTCGCCTTTGTTCATGTCGATGATGCGGAGGGTCTAAGTTTAGGCCAAATTTGGCGGTGAAAGTCCGTCAGCCGGGACCGGCTTGCAACTCAAAAACCTGCCGCCAAGCTTGCAGCATGCCCCGGACCGTCATTGTCGTTCCCTGCCGGCTCGAATCTACCCGGTTCCCCCGCAAGCTCTTGCATAAGATTCAGGGCAAACCGCTGCTCCTTTGGGTAGCGGAGCGCATCCAGCGGGAAGCGCCGGATATCCCGTTGTATTTTGCTGTCGATGATCCACTTCTGTCGGAGTGCCTCCTTCCGGCCGGTTTCCAGGTAATTATGACGCGCGCCGACCATGCCAGCGGCACCGACCGGTTGGCAGAGGCCAACGCGGGCTTGGGCGCCGACCATGTCATCAACGTCCAAGCCGACGAGCCGCTGGTTTCCGGGCGGCAGATCCGCCAGCTGGCCGAATTGATCGAGGGTCCGGTCGCGATGGCGACGCTGGCGACCCGGTTTTGGTCCGCGGCGGATTTCGCGAACCCGAATCAAGTGAAGGTCGTCTGCGACGCCGCGGGCCGGGCGCTCTATTTTTCTCGGGCCCCGGTGCCCTATGACCGGGATGGGCAGGGACGGGTCGACGACCGCTGGCTCGCGGCCCATGCCTGCTACCGCCACCTGGGGCTCTATGCCTACAAGGCCGCCCTGCTGGCGCGGTTTTCGCGGCTGCCGCCCGGCCGGCTGGAGCAGGTGGAAAAGCTGGAGCAACTGCGCGTCCTGGAGAACGGCGAGGCGATCGGAGTCGGCCTGACCGACGAGCCCACTGTCGGCGTGGACACCCTGGCCGACGCAGAGGAATTCGGCCGGCGAGTGGCCGCCGGCTGAGCCTTAGCCCGAATATTTCATGAAGCACGGGCAAATCTCTCTGCAATCGCCGGGCGGAAAGCCCCTCAGGCTCCCTCGATGGCCAAAATGGCCACCTTCGGTCGCCTTCGGCTCTTTCCGCTCCAGCGCTTGCAGAGATCTTCGCACCGTGTTCATGAAATATTCGGGCTAGATCTTCCCGGATTTCCGGCGCTCAACCAGCTGGTAAAAATCGACAAACAGCGGGTCGGCGTCGTTGGGCCCGGGCGCCGCCTCCGGATGGTACTGCACGCTGAAGACCGGCAGCGTGGAATGGCGCAGGCCCTCGACCGTGTTGTCGTTGAGATTGATTTCGGTGACCTGCGCGCCGCGTTTGGCGAGGTCCGCCGGATCGGTGGCAAAGCCGTGATTTTGCGCGGTGATCGAAACGCGGCCGGTCTCCAGATTCTTCACCGGCTGGTTTCCGCCCCGATGGCCGAACTTCAACTTGAAGGTGGAGCCGCCCAGGGCGTGGGTGATGATTTGATGACCGAGGCAGATCCCGAAAATCGGAAACTCCGGCATCAATTCGGCCACCGTGCGGTGGATCTGCGCCAGCGGCGCCGGATCCCCGGGACCGTTGGATAGGAACACGGCGTCGGGCCGGTGCTCGCGCACTTCCGGCGCGCCGGAACCGGCGGGCAGCACCAGCACGTCGAAGCCGTGCCGCACGAGCTTGCGATAAATGGAATACTTCGCGCCGTAGTCGAAGGCGGCCACCTTGAAGCGCCGCGCGGGGGCGTGCGTCGTGCCGAAGGTCGTGCCCGGGGGAATATAGGTCTCGTTGTGATTTTCCACGTCATCGGCGCTCCATAGGTGGGGCCGCCCGCAGGTTACGTCCTTGACGTAATCGGTGCCCGCCATGTCGCGCCAACCGCGCGCCCGCCGCACGGCCTCCTCCGCCTCGATCGGCAGGGTGCTGAGGCAGGACTTCATCGCGCCTTGCACGCGGAGCTTTTTTGTGAGGGCGCGCGTGTCCACTTCGCTGATCCCGGGAATGCCATGCTGGCGCAGGTAGGCGTCGAGGGAGCTGGTCGAACGCCAGTTGCTCACCACCGGCGAGAGCTCCCGCACGACGAAGCCGCTGGCCTTCGGCGCGGAGGATTCGGCGTCGGCTGCGTTGATCCCATAGTTGCCGATCTGCACCGCGGTCATCGTGACGATCTGCCCGAAATAGGAGGGATCGGTCAGGATTTCCTGGTAGCCGGTCATCGAGGTATTGAACACGCACTCGCCGGCGATGGTGGCATCGGCGCCGAAAGCGAGGCCGCGGAAGACACTGCCATCTTCCAGGGCGAGGATTGCGGGCTTGAGCTGCGACATTAAAGGCCGACGAAAAAGCACGGCGGCGAGTCTGCCAAGGGTTTTCGCACCGCCATCTCCTCTTGGGGTCGAATGCCTTCCGGATTGCTCCGGCTGAAGAACCGGCCGCTCCCCTGCGCGAGGAGCTTGTCGCCTCTTCCGGCATCTCCGGGGCCGCCAATCTGGCCGGCCAACCAAGGCGGCGGATTTTGGCGGCCGGTTCGATGCCGGATCTGGGTCTTGGCGACACCGCGACGAGCACAGGGGAGCGGCCGGTTCTTCAGCCGGAGCAATCCGGGCAGGGCGTTTGACACCCCCTAAACCATCCTCAAGGTATCGCCCACCCTAATGCCCTACACCGAAGACCGCTCCGCCTGGTTCCGTGGCCAGGGACTTTGGCAGCACGTGCCGGAAAGCGATTGGCAGGACTGGACCTGGCAGCTGAAAAACCGGCTGACGACCGCCGAGCAGCTCGAGCAGTACATGACCCTGACGCCGGAGGAGAAGGCCGGCTGCGATTACGCGAACCAGAAGCTGGCGCTCGCGATCACGCCGTATTTTTTCAATTTGATCGACCGGTCCGATCCGGACTGCGCGCTGCGCAAGCAATTGATCCCGAGAGACGGAGAGAGCCAGCTGAGCGCGGAAGAACGGCTGGATTCCCTGGAGGAGGACGAGCATTCGCCCGTCCCCGGACTGGTGCACCGGTATCCCGACCGCGTGCTCTTCCTGGTCACCGACCGGTGCGCCGCCTATTGCCGCTACTGCACCCGCAGCCGGCTTGTTTCCAACGCGCAGGATTACAACTTTCATCCGGAATACGAGCAGGGTCTGCGGTACATCGAATCCCATCCGGAGATCCGGGACGTGCTTCTGTCCGGCGGCGACCCCTTGCTTCTCTCCGACCGGAAAATCGAGCATCTGCTGAGCCGCCTGCGGGCGATTCCGCACGTGGAGTTCATCCGGATCGGATCGCGAATTCCGGTGTTCCTGCCCCAGCGCATCACTCCGGCGCTGGCGGACATTTTCAAGCGGTACGGGCCGATTTGGATGAGCATCCATGTCAACCACCCGAAGGAATGCACCGAGGAACTCCGGGCGGCCTGCGAGCGCCTGTCATTTGCGGGTGTCCCGCTCGGCAACCAGAGCGTCCTGCTCAAGGGCGTCAACGACGACGCGGAGATCATGAAGGCCTTGGTTCACCGGCTTTTGCGGATGCGGGTGCGCCCCTATTATCTTTATCAGATGGACCTCATCACCGGAGGCAGCCACTTCAAGGTCGATGTCCGCAAGGGCATCGAAATCATCCAGGCGCTCCGCGGACATACCACCGGCTACGCTATTCCGCAGTACGTCATCGACGCTCCCGGCGGCGGCGGCAAGGTGCCCATTAATCCGGATTACGTGGAGAAGATCACGGATGACGAGGTGGTCTTCCGCAATTACGAGGGCAAACGCTATCGCTATCCCCTGAAGAGCTCCCCGATCCTTCCCGTTGAAAGGGCCCCGGCCCCGGCGGAAGCCGACCCGTTGCCGCAGATTTTCAGCTGAGGCGGTGGGAGATTATCCTAGGAAGTGCGGGATTTTACGCCAGGTATTGGGCATTAAATCCTAAATGACAGCTAATTGGGATACTCCATCCGGCCCGCTTGAACGAGCCGGATTTTTTTGAGCATTTGGCGGACACCAGCGTCTATCCCTCAGTTAGTAGTTCTTACGGTTTGCTTGGTGTTAGGTCACACGGGCCGCCCTTCGAGGGCGGCTCTTGTGTTTCCGGGGGGCGACGGGAGGCGCGCCGGATTTGATAACTATTTTTGAGCGTTTGGCCGAGGCCAGCGTCTATCCCCCAGTTAGTAGTTCTTACGGTTTGCTTGGTGTTAGGTCACACGGGCCGCCCTTCGAGGGCGGCTCTTGTGTTTTCCGGGGGCGCGATGAGGAGATGAATTTTTGAGCATTTTGTTTCCGGCGGCGTATATCCCGGTATAACCTCGTCAAGCACGGCAATGGCGAAGGTGCTTAGGTTTAACGGTTTGCTTGGTGTTAAGGTCATAAAAACCGCCTTTCGGGGCGGTTTTTGTGTGTCCAGGCCCAAAGATGGCGCGTCTTTTTCCGTATAGGCTCGTGAATACCGACTCACTTTTGGGCGGAAATCATCCGGGGTTGCCTCCGGGCCAAAATCACCTAACTATCCTGTTGAAAGCCTGATAACAAAACATCTGCGGAACCAATTCGAAGCGGCATGTGACTAATTCCCATCCTACCATGAACCAGCAAAAATCAATTCTCTTCAGTCTCGGACTAACCGTCCTGTGCGCCGGATGCGTCGGCACGGGACCTAACACCCAGCAGGGCGCGGTGACCGGTGGCGCCTTGGGCGCTTTGGCCGGGGCCATCATCGGCAACAATAGCGGCGGCCACAACGCCCTGGGCGGCGCGTTGATCGGCGGCGCGATCGGGGCGATCGCCGGCGGCACTATCGGCAACAGCATCGATCAGCAGCGCGGCACGATCTACACCTCGCAGGGCCAAGCCATGACGAACGTGGTCGTCGCCCAGCCCCCGCCGCCCCCGCCACCCCCGGGGCCGGAGATCATGTCGCCGCAGCCCTCGCCGTACGCGGTGTGGGTGCCCGGCTACTACGCCTTCGACGGCCAGCAGTACGGCTGGATCGCCGGCCGCTGGGAGGTGCCGCCGCCCCAGTATCATTACTTCGTGCGCGCGCATTGGGCATATCGCGGCGGCAACTACGTCTATATTCGCGGGTATTGGCGGTAATCCGCCCCGCTTTTCGCTGCCGCCCGAGCCTTGCTCCGGGCGGCAGTTTGCGTTGGGGTAGGGGCGCATGATTTCGCTCCACGAGGGCAAGGGCTCCCGCCGCAAGAAGCCCGTCGACCGGCTTTGCCAGCTGCACCTGAAGGTGACCGGCTGCCGCCCGCTCATTTGGCGGCGCTTTCTGGTCAAGGAATCCATGTGGCTTTCGCGGCTGCACGACACGATCCAGGTGGCCTTCGACTGGTACGACTACCAGACGCACCTCTTCACCTTCGGCGACCTGCGTTTTGGCAATCCCTTCAAGCGCGATGAACTGGTGATCGAGGACGATCGCGACGTGACCCTGGCGGATGTGGGCATGGACGGCCGGGGCCATTTTACCTACAGCTACAATTTCGACGACGGGTGGCAGGTGGAAATCGCGGTCGAGGGACTGCCGCCGGCGAAAAAAGGGACCTATTACCCCGTCTGCGTGGCGGGAGAGCGGGCCGGCCCCCCGGAGGACTGCGGCGGGCCGGAAGCGCACCACGACATGCTGGCCTGCATCAAGGAGCCCCACACCGATCTGGGCCGGGAATGGATGGAGTGGCTGGGGCCGGGCTACGACCCGGACCTGTTCGACTTGGCCAAGATCAACAAGGCGCTCCGCAAACTGGGCAAGTAGGCGGCCGGTTGGGTCGAAACTCCTTTTGCCGAAGGGATGCCTCTCCGGGCGCCTTCCATCCGAGCATACGGTCGCCCTCCGAAGCATCCCCTCGGCAAAAGGAGTCTCGACCGCCGCTTACGAGCTACCGCGAAACCCAGCGGTCCATGAATTCATGGACGGGCAGCTGCGATAGGCGCGCGCGATCGTCGAACAGCGCCACGATCGCCTGAGCCGGTCCCGGGCCATAGTGTTCGCCCAGGGCGGCGGACGCCTTCTGCACCAGGAGGGGGATGCCCTCGGCGCGGCGCCGCCGGTGGCCGATTGGGTACGCCACCGCGATCGGGGCCGTGGACGAGCCGTCCCGGAAGAAAACCTGCACGGAGTTGGCGATCGAACGCTTGGCCGGGTCGAGATAGTCCCGCGTATACTGGGGGTCCTCCGTGACCACCATCTTCGCGCGCAAGGCATCGATCCGGGGATCGGCGGCCGCCTGGTCCTCATAATGGTCCGCCGTCAGCCCGCCAAAGATCAGGCCGATCGCCGTCATGTATTGGAGGCAATGGTCACGGTCGGCCGGATTGTGCAGGGGCCCGGTCTTGTCGATGATCCGAATGGCGGACTCGTGCGTGACGAGGGCGATCCGCTCGATCTCTTCCAGGCGGCCGCGGACTTCCGGATGCAGGCGCACGGCGCATTCGACCGCGGTCTGGGCGTGAAATTCGGCCGGGAAGGAGATCTTGAAGAGCACATGCTCCATCACGTAGCTGCCCAGCGGCCGGGCGAGGGTCACCGGCCGCCCTTTGAAGGAAACGTCCTGGAAGCCCCAGGTCGGGGCCGTGAGCGCCGAGGGGTAGCCCATTTCGCCGGTCATCGCAATCAATGCGAGGCGGACCGCGCGGCTGGTCGCATCTCCCGCCGCCCAGGATTTGCGCGAGCCGGTATTCGGCGCGTGGCGGTAGGTCCGCAGGGAGGAGCCGTCGACCCAGGCCTGCGAAATGGCGGCAATCACCTGCTCGCGGGCGCCGCCCAGCAGCGCCGCCGCGACGGCGGTGGAGGCGACGCGCACCAAGAGCACGTGATCGAGGCCGACCCGGTTGAAGGAGTTTTCCAGCGCGAGCACGCCCTGGATTTCGTGCGCTTTCACCATCGCCGTGAGGACCTCGCCGACGGTGACCGCGGCCGGGCCGGCGGGAAGGGACGTGTGGAAGGCCGCCGGGTTCGCGCCGGCCGCCCGCTGGCGGCTGAGCCAGTCGGTGGTCGCGAGAATGGCGCCCAGATTATCCGACGGGTGGCCCCATTCGGCGGCGAGCCACGTGTCATTGAAGTCGAGCCAGCGGATCGCCGCCCCGATGTTGAAGGCGGCCGCGACCGGATCCAATTCGTAGGCCGTGCCCGGCACGCGGGCGCCGTGGGCCATCGTCATGCCGGGCACGATGGGGCCGAGCAGCTTCGTGCAGGCCGGGTACTTGAGCGCCATGATGCCGCAGGCCAGCGTGTCGAGGAGGCACCAGCGGGCGGTGTCGAGCGCCTCCGGGCTGGCGGCGTCGGGGCGCAGGACATAGTCGGCGATTTCGGTGATCAGCCGGTCGGCCGGCGGCCGCACATTGGAGATGGGCGCAGACATGAAAACGGGCGCAGAAGGCTCAGCCGCGCTGAGCGAGCGGGGAATAGGGCCGGTTCTCGGGGCCGGTGTAATTGGCGCTGGGCCGAATGATTTTGCCGTCAATCCGCTGCTCGATGACGTGAGCAGCCCAGCCGGCCGTCCGCGCGATCACAAAGAGCGGCGTGAACATCAGGACCGGCACGCCCAGCATCTCATAGGCGGGAGCGCTGAACCAATCGAGATTGGGAAACATTTTCTTTAGCTCCGCCATGACCTGTTCAATGCGCTCGCAGATCGCGAATAAGTTCGGATTGCCGCCGTCGGCGCAGAGCTGCCGGGCGATTTCCTTGATGATCGCGTTGCGCGGGTCGCTGACGGTGTACACCGGGTGCCCGAATCCAATCACGATTTCCTTGCGGGCCACCCGGGCGCGGATATCCGCCTCGGCTTCAGCCGGATTCTTATAGCGCAGGGCGATTTCCAGGGCGACCTCGTTGGCCCCGCCGTGTTTGGGCCCGCGCAGGGCGCCGACGGCGCCGGTAATGGCGGAGTACAGGTCCGAACCGGTCCCGGCGATGACGCGCGCGGTGAAAGTGGACGCGTTGAATTCATGCTCGGCGTACAAGATCATCGACTGATCGAGCGCGCGGGTATGGGCGGCGGTCGGGGTGCGCTGGTGAAGCAGCTGCAGAAAATGGCCGGCCACGGTGGGCTCGGTGCTCTCGACGGAAATCCGCTTTCCGGCCGTCGCAAAATGATGCCAGTAAAGGAGCATCGCGGGAAACGAGGCGATCAGCCGGTCGGCCAGCGCCCGGGCGCCGTCGGTGCCATGCCCGATCGCCTCCGGCTCAATGGTGCCCAAGGCCGAGCAGCCGGTGCGCAGCACGTCCATCGGGTGGGCCGAAGCCGGAATCTGCTCCAGCACGGCGCGCAGCGGCGCCGGCAGGCCGCGCGCGGCCTGCAGCCGGCGCCGGTAGGCGTCGAGTTCGGCGCGGCTGGGCAGGCGCTCGTAGATGAGCAGATACGCCACTTCCTCATAGGTCGCCGCCGCGGCGAGTTCGGCGATATCGTAGCCGCGGTAGTGCAGGTCGTTGCCGGTATGGCCGACCGTGCAGATGGCGGTGTTGCCGGCGACGACGCCCGAAAGTGCCACCGATTTTTTGACGCGGCTCGGCGCCGGCAGGGGATCGCTCATGGCCCAGGCTTGGGGTTGAAGAGCTGATCCAGCTTGGCCTCGTAGCGATGATAATCGAGGACCTCGTAGAGTTCGGCGCGGGTCTGCATGCCCGCAACCACCGCCTGCTGGGTGCCTTCGGTGCGGATGGCGGCATAGACCTTGGCGGCGGCGGCGTTCATCGCCCGGAAGGCGGAGAGCGGATAGAGCGCCATGGCGACACCGGCCGATTTGAGCTCGGCGGTCGTGAAGAGCGGGGTTTGCCCAAACTCCGTCAGATTGGCGAGAACCGGCACCCGGACGGCAGCGGTGAACGCGCGGTAATCGTCGAGGCGGGTCAGCGCCTCCGCAAAGATCATGTCCGCGCCGGCGGCGACATAAGCCTGGGCCCGCGCGATCGCGGCCGGCACCCCTTCGTTTGCGGCGGCATCGGTGCGGGCCATCACGACGAAGGCCGGATCCGGCTTGGCGTCGGCCGCCGCCTTCACCCGGTCGCACATTTCGGCGGTGGCCACGAGCTCCTTGCCGGGGCGGTGGCCGCAGCGCTTGGCCGCGACCTGATCCTCGATATGGACGGCGGCGACTCCGGCCCGGGCGAGTTCGCGAATCGTGCGGGCAATCCCAAAGGCGTGCCCCCAGCCGGTGTCGATGTCGACCAGCAGCGGCAGCGGCACGGCGGCCGTGATGCGGCTCGCGTCCACGAGGACGTTGTCGAGGCTCGTCATGCCGAGGTCGGGCAACCCATAGGAGGCGTTAGCCACGCCGGCGCCCGAGAGATAGAGCGCGCGGAAACCGGCCCGCTGGGCCAGCAGGGCGGCGTAGGCGTTGATCGTGCCGGCAATCTGCAGGGGTTGCTCGGCGGCGATCGCGGCGCGAAACCGGGCCCCGGGGGAGGAGGGAGAACTCACGCCCCCAACGCTGGCCCGATTCGCTCCCGCTGTCCAGAACGGGCACGCCGCCGGGCTCGGCGGCGCAAGAAAGTAGCGCCGCTTAGGGGGGCTTGGAAGAAAGGCGATGATCGGATCCGTCGTCTCCGAACCCGCGCACCGGCTACGTCGTCCTTGCACGGTTCGATTTGACTGACTAAGAGTCGGTGCGAGGCCAGTCTGACCCTCTGAACCGACTTCGATGCATCTCCATTCCGTGCAAGCGGCCCTGCTGAAGATTTGGCCGGAATTGAGCAAACGATACGGGGAAGACCTGGGCGAATTCACGCGGCCGCAGATCAACTTGACGGTCGCCGAAATAGGGATGAGCGAGGATATTCTACCGTACCTATTTGCCACCTTTCTGACCGAGGCCGAATACAAGATGGTCAAAGCCGAGATGGCCACCGTCGATTGGCCGGCGGTCGAAAAATCGGCGCAAGAAGCTTACGATTCTATCCAACATACCAACTGGCCGAGGGCGCATTTTTACGGGAGAGGTTTATTCATGACATGATCAGGTCGACCGGTGAATTGGCAGATCGCTTTTTGCTAATGCCATAGGGAGCCACCCGTTATGCCGATGTCCATTCCGCCGCTGAACGGCGTGATCGAAACGGTGCTGTACGCCGATGACCTTCCGCGGGCCATAGCGTTTGATCAGGAAACCCCCGGCGCCCGGCAGATCGTAGTGATGGAGGTGGATCTGGTGCAAACCTCCTGCGGATTCGCGGTACCGCAGTTCGACTATGTGAGCGACCGGCAGCTGCTCGTGCAATGGGCGGAAAAGCAGGGCGAAGCCGGTTTGGAGGTCTACCGCCGGGACAAGAACGCGCGGAGCCTCGATGGCTTTTCCACCGGTCTGCTCGAATCGACTTCCTAGCGGGACCGCCCCCGGGGCCTCCGGGGGCGCCGCAGAATCCGAACAACCCTTTTCGGGTTTGCGCGTCAGTCCAAAGGGGTCCCGCGCTCGCTGGCGGCCGACCCCATCCCCATGCGCCATCTCTCCTCCCGCCTGACCCTCGCCATCCTGCTGCTCCTCGCCGTTTTCACCGCCGCGTGCGTTCCGACCCCTCGGCCGCTTGCCCGACTGGTGATCACCGACCACGGGGCGGTCGGAGATGGCGCCACCGTGAACACGAAGGCGATCCAGGCCACGATCGACGCCTGCGCCGCGTCCGGCGGCGGCGTGCTCGTCGTGCCGGCGGGCACCTTTTTGAGCGGAGCGCTCTACTTCAAGCCGGGGGTGAACCTCGAATTGGCCAAGGATGCGGTGCTCAAAAGCACGACCGTGATGGCCGACTTCCCGCCGCTGTATACCAGCTGGGAAGGCATCGAGCGCTATTGGACCGCGGGCTTTTTGAACTTCATTGGCACGAACGACGTGGTCGTGAGCGGCGAGGGCACCATCGACGGCTCCGGCCTATCCTGGCCGGGATCGGGTCGGCGCACGCGGACTCCCGGACCGCGCCGTCCGCCTCCGGCGCCAGTGGAGGACGACGGCCCGGTGCCCGTGCCGGACGATGTCTACGCTGCGCCGTTTCCCACCACCGCCGCCCTCAATTTCGCCCCGGACCCCGCTCATCTGCCTCCGATCAATGCGGCGGGAATCCTGCTCCCGGGCGGCGCCGGCCGGTTGTCGGCGCCGCGCTCGATTGTCTTTCAGAACTGCACCAACGTCCGGGTTTCGGGCGTGCATCTGAAAAATGAGGCCAAGTGGGGCTTTGTTTTCATTTATTGCACCCACGTAGTCGCCGAAAACCTCACGGTCCACACCGACCAATATATCCCCAGCTCCGACGGGATTGACGTGTGCTCCTGCGAGGACGTGCGAATCTCGGGCTGCGATATCGCCTGCAACGACGACAATATCACGATCAAATCCGGCAAGGACGCGGACGGCCTGCGCCTGAACCGACCCTCGGAGAACATCACCATCAGCGATTGCAATTTCGGCATCGGCGGCGGAGTCGCGATGGGCTCGGAAGTGAGCGGATCGATCCGCCATGTGGTCGTCGAGCGCTGCAAGTTCACCGGCACCGGCACGGCCGCTCGGATCAAGTCGCAGCCCAGCCGCGGCGGCGTGGTCGAGGACATCGTCTTTCGCGACATCCAACTCGTCAATGTGGCCCGGGCGATCGAGTTCGACGTCGAGTGGCGGATGGTGCCCCCGATCGCCCCGGCCGCCAAGGTGCTGACCGTGGTGCGCAATGTGAAGCTGATCAACTACACCGGCACCGCGCAGTCGGTCGGCATCATCCGGGGCTTCAAGGACAGTCCGATCACGGACGTCACCTTCGACCATTGCCAAATCACGGCGCAGCGCGGCCTCACCCTGGCGAATGTCCAGAATGTGGATCCGGCCAACCTCAGTCTCACGGTGGCCCAGGGCGAGCCGGTGATTCGTCAGGGTCCGGGAGCGCAGCCCTAATTCGGCGAAGGTGTTCACTTCCCTCGTTCTGATGGACATGGTGCGCCGCGGCGAGGTGTCGCTCGACGACCCGGTCGCCAAGAATCGGCCGGGATTCGCGGGCGCGGCGCCTCGAGGAGACGCCCAAAGCGGCGCCGGCGGAATGAGCGGGATTCGTCGCTAAACGTTCTGATCTTCGCCCGCGGCCCCTTGGGGCTTATTGGCCGGCAGATGATGCGGCAGGAGCAAATAGTAGTTCATCAGCCACCAGCTCCGCGACGAGCGGTAGAACAGGGCCGGCACCCCGAGCGAAAGGATCCCCGCGAGCACGATCGCCGTTGTCGTGCCGATGACGTCCTTGTAGGCGAGGAGCGCCACCGGGGTCAGAAAGCACACCAGGGTGACGCCATAGTTGAGCGACATCGAGCCCATGAAGGAACCCTCATCGCGCACGATGTCCAGGCCGCATTGGGTGCAGGCCGGATTGATGCCAAAGAGGGTCCCCCGCTGGAACAGCGTCCGGCCCCCGCAGTTCGGACACCGATTGGTGAGGCCGCGGGCGACGATCTGGAGGCGGGTGACTTTCATGCGGAAGGCGGGCAAAAAAAACGCCTCACTCGGAGGGAGTGAAGCGCTTTTGAAAGCTTGCGGCCGGAGCCGGCCGATTAGGAACCCAGCTTGAAGCGGACAAACCGGCGGACTTGGATGTTTTCGCCGGTCTTCGCGATCTTCTCGGTCAGGATCTCCTTGATCGTCTTCTCCGGGGATTTGACGAACGGCTGGTCGAGCAGGCAAACGGTGGAGTAGTACTTCTCCAGTTTGCCTTCCACGATTTTCTGCACGGCGGCCGGGGGCTTGCCCTCGACCTGCGCCGTGGCGATATCGCGCTCGCCGGCCAGTTCGGCCTCGGTCACCTGGTCGCGGCTCACATAGAGCGGGCTCGCGGCGGCGATCTGGAGGCAGAGGTCCTTGACCAAGGCGCGGAATTCGTCGGTGCGGGCCATGAAGTCGGTCTCGCAATTGACCTCGATCAGGACGCCGACCTTGCCGCCGACATGGATGTAGCTCTCGATGAGGCCTTCACTGGTGGCGCGCTCGGCCTTCTTCGCGGCCGAGGCGACGCCCCGCTTGCGCAGGATCGTGATCGCCTCTTCGGCGTTACCATTGGTCTCGGTGAGAGCCTTCTTGCAGTCGAGCAAGCCGGCGCCCGTGCGGGTGCGCAGCTCGTTGACCATTTGGGCGGTGATGGGAGTGGTGCTCATAGTGCTCATGCGGCAGGCGAGGATCGGAAATTACTCGGCTTTGACCGGCACGCGGCGGGGACGGACGACTTTGCGCTTGAGGGCGCCGCCATCGATCTCGCCTTCGACCGCCGCCGCGACATCGGCAGGCAGTTCGACCTTGGACAGGTCGATTTCGGCCACCGGCGCGTCCGGATCGACGGTCACGGGGGCCGCGACCGGCTGCTGGGCCTTCAGGTCGGCGGTGCCGCGCTGGGCCCGGCGGCTGTCGCGCTGGCTGAGGCCGTTCTGAATGGCCTGGGTGATCGTCTCGACAATGATGCGGATCGACTTCACCGCGTCGTCATTGCCGGGGATCGGGTGGGTGACGAGGCCGGGGTCGGAATTGGTGTCGACCAGGGCGATGCAGGGGATCCCGCAGCGGGACGCCTCGGCGACCGCGATCGCTTCGTGGCTGACGTCGACGACGAACAGCGCGGCGGGCAGGCCGCCCATGTCCACGATGCCGTTGAAATTGCGCTGCATGCGGGTCATCTCGCGCTTGATGGCGGACTCCTCCTTGCGGGGGAGCTTGGCCATCTCGCCGTTGGTCTCCATCCCCTGGTACTTCTTGTACTTGGCGATGGACTTCTTGACGGTCTCGTAATTGGTGAGCGTGCCGCCAAGCCAGCGGTCGACGCAGAAGGGCATGTTGGTCGCGGCTGCGGCTTCGCGCACGATTTCCTTCGCCTGGCGTTTGGTGCCGACGAGCAGGATATTGTTGCCGTTGCCGACGGTCTCTTCGATGAACGCGCAGGCCTTCTCGAGGGCCTCGTGGGTCTTGACCAAGTCAATGATCGTGATCCCCTGACGGTGATCGAACACGAAGGGTTTGGAACGGGGGTTCCAACGTTTGGTCTGGTGCCCGAAATGCACGCCGGCATCGAGCAGGTCTTTGGCTGTAATGCTAATACTCATGGATCTATGTATCATCCGATACCCAGGTCGACCAGTGGGCCGCCTTGCGATCGTAGTTGATGTTGATTGTGGTGGGTTGAACCCGCCAACGGGCAGCGATCTGCCTGCCGACGGAAGGTCAATCAGACGGGACCGGCATTGCCCTGGCAAGCGCGAATTTCCGGCCGGGAGCGCGAACGAAGGGGAGCACCTGTATTCCTAGGATTACGTTTAATATTAAACGTAAGCTACTTGCGAGTTTTTACCGGCTTCCGGCCGGGAAACAACGTCCGGCAGATCTCGCAATGGGTCCCATCGCAGGCCAGGGCGGCGCAGTGCCCCCGGCCATAGAAGATCATCCGCAGGTGGACCTGATTCCAATGCGCCTCTGGGAATAGGCGCTTCAAATCCCGTTCCGTTTCAGCCACGTTGCGGCCGCGCGTCAGCTTCCAGCGCTGCGCGAGCCGGTGGATATGAGTGTCGACGGGGAAGGCGGGGACCCCAAAGGCCTGCGCCATGACAACGCTGGCGGTCTTGTGGCCGACGCCGGGCAGGGATTCGAGTTCGGCGAAGCTGCGGGGGACGGCGCCGCCCCATTCGTCGACCAGGCGCTGGGAGAGGGTGGCGATCGCCTGGGCTTTCTGGGGCGCCAGGCCGCAGCTGCGGATGAGCGCTTGGATTTCCGGCACCGGCACTCCGGCCATGGCCGCGGGCGTCGCCGCCCGGGCAAACAGGGCCGGGGTGACCAGATTGACGCGCTTGTCCGTGCATTGGGCCGAAAGGAGGACGGCGATCAGCAGAGTATAGGCGTCCCGATGGTCGAGCGGAATCGGGGTTTCCGGATAGAGTTCGGCCAGTCGCCGGTCGATATGGGCGGCGCGCGCCAGGCGGGTCGCGAAGGGACCGGGGAGCTTCATGAAATATTCAGGCTAGCAGACGGGGTTTCGCCGGCGAAACCAACGCTTAATTGCGCTGCGCGCCCGGCAGATCGCGGTTGCGCGGCCCGCGCGCTCGCCTACCGTGCGGGTTAATGTCTCCGCTCCGCGCGCCCTTCGATCCGGTCGACACGTTTGCCCGCCGGCATACCGGCGACGATGCCGCGGCGACGGCGGCGATGCTCGGGCGGCTGGGATACCCCTCGGTCGACGCCCTGATCGACGCGGCGGTGCCGGCGGCCATCCGGCGGGCGGAGCCCTTGCGACTGCCGGCGGCCGCGAGCGAGAGCGCCGCGCTGGCGGAACTGCGCGGCCTCGCCGACGACAATCACGTCTACCGCAGTTTCATCGGTTTGGGCTATTACGATACGTTCACGCCCGCCGTGATTCAGCGCACGATCCTGGAGAATCCGGGTTGGTACACGGCTTACACGCCCTACCAGGCCGAGATTTCCCAGGGCCGGATGGAGGCCTTGCTCAACTTTCAGACGATGGTGTGCGATCTCACCGGACTGGAGATCGCCAATGCCTCGATGCTCGACGAGGGCACCGCGGCGGCGGAGGCGATGATGATGTGCCACCGGCTCAAAGCCGGGCCGGCGGAAGTGGACCGCGAATTTTTCATTTCCGCCTCGTGCCATCCGCAGACGATCGAAATCGTCAAGACGCGCGCCCATCCGCTGGGCGTGCGCGTGGTGGTCGGCGACCACCGCACGTTCAGCGCGGGGCCGGCCTGCTTCGGGGTGCTCGTGCAGTATCCGGACACGACCGGGTCGGTGCATGACTATGAGGAATTTTTCGCCCGGGCGCACCGGGCCGGAGCCTACGCCATCGTGGCGGCCGATCTCCTCGCGCTGACGCTGCTGCGCCCGCCGGGGGAATTTGGCGCCGACGTCGCCGTGGGCTCGGCCCAGCGCTTCGGCGTCCCGCTGGGCTTCGGCGGCCCGCATGCCGGATTCCTGGCGACCCGGGACGCCTTCAAGCGGCAGATGCCGGGGCGATTGGTCGGCATGTCGAAGGACGCCCAAGGGGATCCGGCCCTGCGGCTGGCCCTGGGCACCCGCGAGCAACATATCCGGCGGGACAAGGCCACGTCCAACATCTGCACCGCCCAGGTGCTGCTGGCGGTGATGGCGTCGATGTACGCCGTCTACCACGGCCCGGCGGGTCTCCGGGCGATCGCGCGGCGGGTCAAGGGACTCACCGATCGCCTGGCGGCGGGCCTGCGCCACGCCGGCGCCACAGTCAATGCGGAGCCGGTGTTCGACACGCTGACGGTCGGCAACATCGCGGCCGAACGGCTGCACGCGGCGGCCGCGGCCAAGCGGATCAATCTGCGGCGGATCGACGCCTATACGGTCGGCATTGCGCTCGATGAAACCGTCACGGCGGAGGACGTGCAGACGCTGCTGGGCTGCTTTGGCGGCCTGGCGGAATCGGCGCCGGTTGGGCTCGGCGGGGGATTCCCCGCGCCGCTGGCGCGCCAGTCGGAATTTCTGACCCACGCCGTGTTCAACCGCTATCACACCGAGCATGAGATGCTGCGGTACATCAAGCGGCTCGAGGCGCGCGACCTCTCGCTCTGCCACTCGATGATCGCCCTGGGCTCCTGCACGATGAAGCTCAATGCGGCGAGCGAGATGCTGCCGGTCAGCTGGCCGGAATTCGGGCGGATGCATCCGTTTGTGCCGCGCGAACAGGCGCGGGGCTATCACCGCCTCTTTCAGGATTTGGAAGGGTGGCTGGCGGAGATCACCGGCTTCGCCGCGGTCTCCCTGCAGCCCAACGCCGGCTCGCAGGGGGAATACGCGGGCCTTCTCGCCATCCGCTCCTATCACGAGTCGCGCGGGGAGGGCCACCGCCGGGTGTGCCTCATTCCCACCAGCGCCCACGGGACCAATCCGGCGAGCGCGGCGATGAGCGGCCTGCAGGTCGTCGCGGTCGCCTGCGACCATCGCGGCAACATCGACCTGGCCGATTTGCGGGCGAAGGCGGCCGCCCACCGCGGCGATTTGGCGGCGCTCATGGTGACCTATCCCTCGACGCATGGCGTCTTTGAAAGCTCGATTCGCGACATCTGCGCGCTGGTGCATGAGCACGGCGGGCAGGTGTACATGGACGGCGCGAACCTGAACGCCCAGGTGGGGCTCACCTCGCCGGGCGCCATCGGGGCCGATGTCTGCCATCTCAATCTGCACAAAACCTTCTGCATCCCGCACGGCGGCGGGGGCCCGGGCATGGGGCCGATCGGCGTGGCCGCGCACCTGGCCGCGTTCTTGCCGGGAAACCCGGTGGTGGATCCGCGGCCGCGGGGCACGGCCGGGGAGGGGATCGGCACGATTTCGGCGGCGCCCTGGGGCTCCGCCTCAATCTTGGTGATTTCGTGGATGTACATCCGGATGATGGGCGGCGAGGGGCTCACGGCCGCGACCAAGGCGGCGATCCTCAACGCCAACTACGTGGCCAAGCGGCTCGAGAACTACTTTCCGGTCCTCTTCCGCGGCGAGACGGGCCTGGTGGCCCACGAGTGCATCGTGGACCTGCGCGGCTGGAAGGCGCAGGGCTTGGAGGTGGAGGATGCCGCCAAGCGGCTGATCGATTACGGCTACCACGCGCCGACAATGTCCTTCCCGGTCCCCGGCACGTTCATGATCGAGCCGACGGAGAGCGAGACCCAGGCCGAACTCGACCGCTTTTGCGATGCCCTGATCTCAATTCACGGCGAAATGCAGGCGGTGGTCAGCGGCGAATCCGACCGGGCCAACAATCCGCTCAAGTTCGCCCCGCACACGGCCCAGGTCGTCTGCGCCGACCAATGGGGCCATCCCTATACGCGGGAAAGCGCCGCCTACCCGGCGCCCTGGACCCGCGTCGCGAAGTTTTGGCCCGCCGTGGGCCGGGTGGATAATGTCTACGGCGATCGCAACCTCGTGTGTTCGTGCGCGGGCCTCGAGGCCTATGCGGATTTGCCGAGTTGACCGCCACCGGCGCCGCGAACCCCTTCGCTCCCTCCCTCCAATTATGAAGATCATCCGTCACCTTACTGCCAGCGGCGCGGCCTATGCGGCGCTACAACCCGACGGCTCGGCCCGCGAAATCACCGGCGACCTCTGGGGGTCCTATCGGGCCACGGATCGCACGGTTGCCGTGGGCAAGCTCCTCGCCCCCGTGGTCCCGATCAACATCCTGGCCATCGGCCTCAACTACAAGAAGCACGCCGAGGAGGGCGGCAAGGGCGTGCCGGAGCGGCCGATGCTGTTCCTCAAGAGCACAACCACGCTTCAGAATCCGGGCGATCCGATCGAATTGCCGGTCAAGCTGCCGAGCACCGAGGTCGATTTTGAATGCGAGCTGGCGGTCGTCATCGGCCGGCGCTGCAAGAATGTGAGTCGGGCCAACGCCCTCGACTATGTCCTGGGCTACACCTGCGCCAACGACGTTTCGGCCCGCGATTGGCAGCAGCGGCTGAACGGCGGCCAGTTTTGCCAGGGCAAGAGTTTCGACACGTTCTGCCCGCTGGGCCCGGTCTTGGTCACGAAGGACGAAATTCCGCAGCCCAATCAGCTTCGCATCAAGACCGTCCTCAATGGCCAAACCATGCAGGACTGGAACACCAACGACATGGTCTTCGACGTGCCGACCCTGATCGAATTCCTGAGCGGCAGCAAAACGCTCCTGCCCGGCACGGTGATCCTGACGGGCACGCCGCACGGCGTCGGCTATGCCCGCAAGCCACCGGTCTTCCTGAAGGCGGGCGACTCGATCAGCATCGAGATCGAAAAGATCGGCACCCTCACCAATCCGGTGGTCAACGAAACGGTCTGATCTCCCTTCCGGCCCCATGAAAACAGTCAAACCCGCGGAGATGCCTTGGGAAGTAGTCAAATCCCCCAGCGGCAAGTACCACAGTGATTTCAAGAACATCTCGCTCGCCTTGGGCGGGGTGCGCGATGTCGGTCCCTGGGGCGGCGGGCATCCGTTTGACTTGCAAATGCGCCGCGTGCCGCCGGGTGCGGCGGTCTGTCCGTTGCATGCGCACGGGGTGCAGTGGGAGCTCTTTATCGTCCTGGAGGGCGAGGCGACGGTCCGGGTGGACGAGACCCGGCAGATCGTCCGGGCGGGCGAAGTCTTCATGCAGCCGCCCGGCACGGCCCACCAGATCACCAACACGGGAACGGAAGATTTTGTCTTTTACGTCATCGCGGACAATTCGCCGACTGACTTCACCTATTACCCGGACTCGAAGAAATGGGCGCTGAAGCAATCGGCGCTGAAGCCGATGCGGAAGGTTTTCCGCATGACGGAGGTCGATTACTTCGACGGGGAAGGCTGACGAAAACTCTCGGCTAGTTGGCGGGCCGGCGATGGTCCTCGTAGCGCGGTCCTAGCCGGGTGAAGGCTTTGGGGTCATGGCCAACCAAAATCGCGTCCATGCGATCGGCCACGGCTACCTGCCAGGCGTCATTTTCCCCCAAGCGGTTGCCGGCGCCGCGCTGGATGAGGGCGACCCGCTCGCTATGTTGACGTCCGATCGTTTGCCAGCGGAAGGCCCGGAGCCTCTCGCGGACGGCCTCGACGTCTTTCGCGCCCTCCAATGCCTCTGCGTAGGTAATCGGCGATACCCAGAGATCGGCGCCCGCGTTTCGCAATAGCCAAGCGCTCGCGGGCCCCACGCGGCGGGTCGCGGTTTCGTTGAAGAGGTCGATGACGAACGAGGAATCGAGCAGGCAGCGTTTCATGGGCGGGGTGTAATGCGCAGCCGCTGGTCGCCGGCATGGCGCTTGGTCCACGCCAGAAGGTCTGCTCCCGTGACAATCTCTTCGTCGCGGATCAGTTTGCGGACGAAGGTGGCTTTCTTCATTCCCGACTCCTTCGCCCGTTTGGCGAGAATGACTTCCTCTTCTTTGGTGAGGCGAACGGTGAGAATAGAGGGCATAGTATCTCTTTTGTATGCCAACGATGAATCTGTCAACGGTGAGCGGGTCGCGTCCATTGGGGGGAGATAATAGCAACCTAACCGCGATGAACGTAGCGGTCTGCCCCGCACGATTGGCTCGCGGTTATGGCCTGGGCCGGTTTTGGTCTTCCCCCATGGCTTCCATAACCGATTCGTCCGGTTCACCCGCGCCCGCGTTTCTACCTTTGGGCTCGCGGGTGGTCGACTTCGCCCAATTGCCGGTGATAAAGACCCCAAACGGCGCCCGGCGCGCGGTCTTCGAAGGCAAAACCGTGACCCTCACGCATTTCGAATGCCATATCACGACGCTCAACCCGGGCGAGGCCCCGCATGAGGCGCACCGCCACCCGGACGAAGAACTGATCCTGATTAAGGAAGGCACTCTGGAAGTGGCGATCAACGGCCAAACGTCTCAAGCCGGCCCGGGCTCGGTCTTTTTCTTTTCCGCGCAGGATCTGCACGGGGTGCGCAATGTCGGCGACGGCACTGCGACCTATCATGTCTTTCGATTCAGCACCCCGCTGACAGCGGCGTCGTAGCCCGGTCCTGACTGAACCACCCGGCAGCTTCGTCTGCGGGCCGTCCTAAACGATCAGCGCGATCTGCGCTCCGGGGCCGTGCACGCCCTGGATCAGGATGCCTTCGACGTCCGCCGTTTTCGAGGGGCCGGTGCACCAAATAATATTGGGATCGTCGCCCATCGCATCGACCGCCTGCGCCAGGTCCGAGAAGATGTCTTCCTTGCGCACCACCGCGACATGGGTCCAGGGGGTCAGGGCGGCCAAGCGCCGGGAAGTCGACCGGTCTTTGAGGATGACCGTGCCGGTCTCCGCAACCGCGCCCGCGGCCCGGGTGATGCCGAAATCATAGTCGTCGATCCGGCTGCGGTCGAACTCCGTCGACACGGTGAACCCCTCGCCGAATGCCGGCTGGAGCGTCGGCCACAGTGCCGGGTCGCAGTAGCCGCGCATCCATTTGTGGGCCCGCAGGTGGGCGACCAAATCCGCGGCGCTAGACAGGGCGAGGCCGTTCACGGCCGCGATTTGCTCAATGAACACGGGCGCCGGATCCCGGCCCGCGATCCGGCTGCGCATGACCGCCAGGTCCCGGGCGTATTCCGGCAGTGCCGCGCGTTCGGGCAAGGGCGCCAGCGCGCTATGCACGCGTTTCAAGATTTGGTCGCGGTCGTCGGGCATGGCCATGTTAAGAGCGGGTGTGCCGGAGCTTTTCCCGGCCGACCCAATACAGCAGGCCGGACGGGAGTAGGAAAGGCAGAAGCGCAGGGGCCTCGGCATTGGCCGCGGGTACATGTCTTCCTAGCCAGATGGACCGGAGGGGCCTGCCGCCCCAGCCTATGGCATACCGCTTAAAGCTTACGGCCTACCGCTCAACCCGCCCGGCAGGCGCGGCGGGTGGAACGGTAAAGAGCGGCGATTGTGCCGGCGAACAGCAGCATCCCGATCACAATACCGGGCTTCTCAAAACGATCGCCAACGACCGCCAGCGGCGTGTCGGTGCCTGCCGCCGCGACGATGCCGGCGAATGCCACGCCGAAGAGACTTTCGCCGACGATGAGTCCGGTGGCCACCAGCACGCCCATGCGCCGAGCAAACTCCGGATTCGCATGGCGGTCGGCCCACTTGTCGTAGTAATGCCCGAGCACGGCGCCCACCGGTATGAGCAGGGTCAGCGACATGGGCAGGTAGATGCCCATGCCGACGCAGAGCGGCGGTAGCCGCATCTTGCCGGACTTGCGCAGCCCCTCGTCCAAGATGATCGTGCCCACGCCGAGCAGTGCGCCCCAGCCGATCAGGTTCCAACTGATGTCGCCGCCGAGCACGCCCTTGGCCAGCGCAGAGATGAGCGCGGCCTGCGGCGCGGCGAGCGCGTGCTCACCTGCGCCGGGCGCGCCCGCGAAGCCGAAGGCCTTGTTGAGCAGGTCAAGCACCGGCGGGATCACCAGCGAGCCGAAGATCACGCCAAAGATCAGCGCCACCTGCTGGCGCCACGGGGTCGCGCCCACCAGCTGGCCGGTCTTCAGATCCTGCAGGTTGTCGTTCGCGATGGTGGCAATGGAGAAAACAATGCCGGTGGTGAACAGCGCGTAGGCCACGAGCGCGCGGGTCTGCTCCGGGCTGCCGCCCTGACCGTAGACCAGCCCGAGCAGCAGCGAAGCGCCGAGCACGGCGAGAATGCCCACACCGGAAACAGGGCTGTTCGAGGCGCCGATCAGGCCGGCCATGTAGGCGCAGACCGAGGCGATGATGGCACCGATCACCAGGACGTAAACCAGAGTGCCGAGGATCACGGGGCCGATACCGGCGGCGATCGCCGTGCCGGAGCAGAAAACCCAGAGCAAACCAGCGATCGGCAGGAGCAGGGCGAGGATGGTGCCCCCGACGATGCCAATCGGCAGGTCACGCTCGGTGAGCGGCAGCTCGGACCCGGTCGAGCGGGCCTTCGCTGCCGCCATCGCGGAGCGGATGCCCCGGATGATCGGCCCGAGGATGCGGATGAGGCTCCAGAGCGCGGCGACTCCAATGGTCCCGGCGCCGGTGAAACGCACCTCACCGCGGAAGGTCGTGTTGACCAAGTGGGCGACGTCGCCCGTCAGCCCGTGCGTCGCGGTCAGGATTGGCACCAGCCCGGCCCAGGCGATGAACATGCCGAACAACATGGCCACGCCGACCGAGAGTCCGACCAGGTGGCCGACGCCGATGAGCGCCATCGACAGGCTCGTCGAGGCGGCCGTGGCACCCCGGCCCACCCGGAAAGCAACGGCGACATCGCTCGCCACCAGCCGCATCGCCGCCAGCAGGGCGTATGCGGCCGAGGTCGCCGCCCCGACGATGATCAGGCGCAGGCCCTTGGAGTTCTCTGCCGTGCCCGCGGCGGAACCGAAACCGACCTTCAGCACCTCGGCGGCGGCGACGCCCTCTGGGAAAGGCAGGTCGGACCCCGTCACCAGCGCGCGCCGCAGTGGCACCGAGAACATCACGCCCAGGATGCCGCCGATCATGCAGACGGCCACCGTGATCCAGTAAGGGAAGGCCTGCCACCAGCCCACCATGACGAGGCCGGGCAACACGAAGATGATCGCGGCTAGCGTGCCGGCGGCGGAGGCGATCGTTTGGACGATGTTGTTCTCAAGAATGTTGGAATTGCCCAGCAGGCGTAGCAACGCCATCGAGATGACCGCCGCCGGGATCGAGGTCGCGAAGGTCAGGCCGACTTTCAACCCCAAGTAAACGTTGGCGGCGGTGAACAGCAGCGTGATGATGCCGCCCAGAATAATGCTCCTGACCGTAAGCTCGCGGACCGACGGGGAGGATTGCATGAAATATTCAGGCTGGGGCGGCATCAAGCTTCGGGATGCAGTGCGATCCGCCCCGACATTGCGACCGCGCCACGGGGCCGCTCAGCCGCGCCGCCGTTTAAGCCATTTGCGGAATTCCCCGCCGCGCCATTGGGGGAGGGTGCGGGTATTTTCCCAAGCGCGCAGCGCCGGAATCGGCAGCAGCTTGGTCGGAAGGTGGTTGATCAGTTTTCCGCCGAAGAGCGCCGCCCGCCAGGCGCCCGGCTGCGAGGCGAGGAGCGCCCACGCGCCCATGGGTGGGGTGCCGGGGGAGGACACGCCTTCCTTTTTCGCCCGGTCGCGCAGCCGCAGCAGCAGGTCGGGGATTGGTATATTGACCGGACAGACTTCCTGGCAGGCTCCGCACAGGCTCGACGCCTTGGCGAGATCCGCCTTCTCCGGGAAACGTTCGCCCATGAGGAGCGGCGAGAGCACCGCTCCCACCGGACCGGGATAAACGCTGCGGTACGCGTGTCCGCTCGCCTGGCGGTAAACCGGACACACGTTGAGGCACGCCCCGCAGCGGATGCACCGGAGGATGTCCCGGCATTCGGTGGCCAGCACATCGGTGCGGCCATTGTCGACGAAGATGACATGCATCTCCTCTGGCCCGTCGGGCTGGCCCGCGGCTTTGGGTCCGGTGATGAATTCGGTGTAGACCGTGAGCTGCTGCGCGGTGCCGGACCGGCCGAGCAGGTTCAGGAGCAGCGCCAGGTCGCGGTCGCGCGGCACCAGCTTCTCGATTCCGACCAGCGCGATGTGGCATTTGGTGCCCGCGAGGCAGAACCGGGAATTGCCCTCGTTGGTGACCAGCACCAGACGGCCGCTCTCGACCGAGATGAAATTGGCGCCGGTCAGGCCGACGTCGGCCTGCAAGTATTTGGGGCGCAGCCACTGGCGCGCGCGCGCGGTGATGGTTGCCGGGTCGTCATTGTATGCTCCCAGCCCGTGCTTTTCGAAGGAGGTGGCGATCTGGCTCCGATTCTTATGAATGATCGGTTTGACGATATGCGAGGGGTGATCGTGGTCGATTTGCACGATGAATTCGCCCAGGTCCGTTTCCAGCGCCTCGATGCCGCGCTTTTCCAAAAAATCCGCCAGTTCGATTTCCTCGCTCACCATCGTCTTGGCTTTCACCAGCTTCGTGGCGCCGCGCGCCTGCATGATGGCCAGAACCGCCTCGCAGGCGGACTCCGCCGTGGCGGCCCAATGCACCTGGACCCCGTTGGCCTGCAAACGCGCTTCCGCGGCGGGCAGGTAGGTGTCGAGGTTCTCGATCACATGCTGCTTGATCTCGCCCGCCAGCTCCCGCAGCCGGTTCGGATCCGCGTAATTGTCGAAAAGCAACTTCGTGCGCTTCTCATAGCCGGTCTTCGTCCCGTCGTACACCGCGGCCCGGGTTTCCGGCCGCAGGCGGGTGGCAAATTGGTCGATCGGTTGGGTGGCCATGACCGGTCAGGGAGTGAGGAGGCCGCCGTTCACGAGGGCATCGCGCAGGATCTGCACGACATGCACGCACTTGATCGGCGTGCCCTCTTTGGACGCAAGACCGCCCAAGTGCATCAGGCAGCTCATGTCGCCGGAGGCGAGGACGTCCGGCTTGGCGGTCCGGATGAAGTCGAGCTTCAGGTCGCCCATCGCGCTGGAGATGTGCGGAAACGACACCGAAAACGTGCCGCCGAAGCCGCAGCATTGTTCGCCCTCGCCAAACTCCACGAGTTCGAGACCGGGCACGGCCTTCAGCAGCGTCCGGGCGGCTTCGCCGCTAGGCGTGCCGCGCGTGTGGCAGGAACGGTGAAAGGCGACCCGCGCATTGTACCGGCCGGGCCACGTCGTGACCTTGAGCCCGTTGACGATGAAATCGGCCACTTCCCACGTCCGCCGTCCCACCGCGGCCACCGCCGGCAGATCGGCCTCGTGCTCAAATTCCAATTCGGCGCCGTGAAACATCATCGCCGCGCACGAACCCGACGGCACCACGACCGGATCGGTGCCGGCAAACGTGGCGACTGTGTGGCGCACCACTTTGCGGGAAGCCGCCCAATCGCCGCCGTTGAACGCCGGCTGTCCGCAGCAAGTTTGGCCCTCCGGAAAGTCGATCGTACACCCCAGGTGCTCCAGGACTTGAACCGTGGCGGCCGCGACGTCGTCATGGAAGGCGTCGCACAGGCAAGTCGCCATCAGCTGCACGCGTTTGCCAGTGAGGGGCGGCCGCTCGGAGTTCAGCATGGAGGGATCTTTGACGCTGAATTAAGGGTCAGTGCTGGCAACTGAAATTGCGCCATCGTCCCGGGCTAGACGGGGCCCCCGGAGGATAGTTTCCGCTCCCGCCAGATTTTGATAGATTTTGGGTCCGGCGATTTTCATGCTGAGGGTCCTGCGATGCCCTCCACCCTCTATTCCGCCGCCATCGATCTGGGGGCCACCAGTGGCCGGGTGATTCTCGGCGCTTGGTCGCAAAACCGGCTCAAGCTGACGGAGGCGCATCGATTTCCCAATACGTTCCGGTCCCTGGGGGCCAACGACTATTGGAACGTGGCCGGACTGTGGCACGAAATTCAGGTCGGCCTGAAGCAGGCGGCGGCCGCCTTGCCGCGGGGCGCGGCCCTGGCGTCGGTCGGCGTCGACACCTGGGGCGTCGATTACACGCTGTTGAGCGAGTCCGGCCGCTTGGTCTTCCCGGTGCACGCATACCGGGACGCGCGCACCCAGCCGGGCCTGCGGCACCTCAGCCAGACCCGCGTGGCCGCGGAGCGGGTGTACGCCGCCACCGGCATTCCGCCGGTCTTTTACAACTCCTCGCTGCAATTGGAGGAGACGATCACGAACTGCCCGGCGATCACCGATCTGGCGGCGCGCTGCCTGTTCCTGCCCGATTACTTCAATTATCTCCTGTCCGGCCGGATGGAGAATGAACTGGCGATCTCCAGCACGTCGCAGTTGCTTGACGTGCATTCGCGCGATTGGTCGCGGGCCGCCTTCGACCATTTTCGGGTGCCCCCGGAATGGTTCACCCCGCCGATCCTGGCTGGGACTAAGCTCGGCCGCTTGCGACCCGAGATTGCCGGTGGGCTGGCGGGGCTCAAAGGCACGCGCGTGATTGCGGTGCCGGGTCACGACACCGCCTGCGCCTACGATGCCATGCCGGCGGCAGCGGATGGCACCGATCTATATATCAGCTCTGGAACTTGGTCGCTGGTCGGTTTCGAAAGCGACGCCCCGGTGCTGGGTGCGGCCGCCCTTGCCGCCGGCATCGCCAATCCGCGCACGGGCGATGGCCGGTATATGCCGCTCACCAACGTGATCGGCCTATGGCTGCTGGAAGGCATCATGAAGGACTTCAGCTCGCGGCCGCAGAACGACCGCGAATGGGCGGCGCTGATCACCGCGGCTGAAAAATTGCCGACCCCAGCGGCCTTGCTGGACGTCAAAGATCCCGGCTTTGCGAACCCGCGCTCGATGAAAGGCGCGATCGATGCGCAGTTGAAAAAGCACCGGGCGGCGTTGCCGAAAAATCTGGCGGCCTACGCCCGGCTGATCTGCACTTCGCTTGGGCGGGGCCATGCCGACGCGATGAAGGCGTTCGAGCAGATGACCGGCCGGTCGTTCCGGCGAATCCTGATGGTTGGCGGCGGATCCCGCAACCGGCTCCTGGCGCAGGCCACGGCGGACGCGGCGGGGATTCCGGTCATCAGCTTCAATCTCGAAGGGACGGCCGTGGGCAACCTGGCGGCGCAGCTGATTTCCCTCGGCGCGGTCAAGGACCTGGCCGCGTTCCGCGGCCACCTCGCCGTCACGCTCGGGCAGAAGGTCTACTCCCCCAGCTGAGAGCCGCGCGGGCGGCGACTTACCAGATCAAAACCTGCTCGGCCGCCGGCCGGCGCATCGGCGCGCCTTCAGGGACTCTGAACGCCGCATAAAACTCATCCAGATTGGAGAGCGGCCCGTTGCAGCGAAACTGAACGGGCGCGTGCGGATTGGTGCGGACCAGAATGCTTAACATTTCCGGCCGGTACACCGCCCGCCGAGTCGTCGCATAGCTGACGAAAAAGCGCTGCTCGGGCGTGAATCCACCCACCGTCGTCCGCGTCCCCGCAGCGAGAATTTTTTCCAGCGCCGTGTACGCGATTATAAGCCCGCCCAAATCCGCGATGTTCTCGCCTTCCGTCAGCGTGCCGTTGACGTGCAGATTCGGCAGGGCGACGTAATCATCGTACTGCTTCACGATCTTCACCGACCGCTCGGCGAACTGGGCCGCACTGGCGGGGCTCCACCAATCGGACCGTTCGCCCTTGGCGTTGAATTTGCGTCCCTGATCGTCAAAACCATGCGTCATTTCGTGGCCAATGACGGAGCCGATGGCCCCGTAGTTCACGGCATCGTCCGCCTGCGGATCGAAGAACGGCTTCTGCAGCATGGCCGCCGGGAAGACGATTTCGTTGCGGAGGGGGCTGTAGTAGGCGTTGACGGTGGCCGGGGTCATCGTCCACTCGCTTGGGTCGACTCGCCGGCCGATCTTGCCCAGGCGCCAGCGCGAATTGAAGGCTTCGGCCTTCAGCACGTTGAGGACGTAGGCGCCGCGGTCGATGCTGAGGCCCCGATAATCGCGCCATTTGTCCGGGTTGCCGATCTTGACGCCGAAGGCGTCCACCTTCGCCAGCGCCAGGGCGCGGGTCGGCTCATCCATCCACGGACTGGCCTTGATGCGCTCGGCGAGCGCCGCGCGCAGATTCTGCACCAGCGCCAGCATCCGCGCTTTGGACTCCGGAGGGAAATACTCGGCGGTGTACAGCTGGCTCAGGGCCTCGCCGATCTCGCCATCGATGGTCAGGGCTACCCGCTGCCATTGCGGCTTGAGCGCCGTCACGCCGGTGAGGGTGGTGCCATAAAAGGAGAAATCCTCCTTCACGAAATTGCTGCTCAGGTAGGGGGCGAATTCGTGGATAAAGTGCCAGCGCAGATAGACCTGCCAGGTGGCGACCGGCGTCTGGGTGAGCGCCTGGCCCAGGGCCCGGAAATACTCGGGCTGGCCCACATTGAACGTCGCGAAGGCCGGCGCCTGCCGCTGGGCGAAATAGGCCGGCCAATCCAATCCGGGCGTGGCGGCCACCGCCTCGGCAATCGTCATGATGTGATGGTTTTGGTCGGGATCGCGCAGGCGATCGGGCGGCCGGGTGGATCGGGCGAGCGTCGTTTCCAGGGCGAGCACGGCGGCGGCTTGGGCGGGCGCAGTTTCCGGGCGGCCGCCGAGGAGGATCAGCATCTGGGCGATGTGGGCGACGTATTTGTCCCGCTTGGGCTGGTCGCTCGGCCGCATGTAGTAACCCGGTTCCGGCAGGCCGAGTCCGCCTTGGACGGCGGAGGCGATCTGCCACGCGCTGTTCTTCAGGTCGATCGCGCTGGAGAATTGAAAGCCCGCGTTGACGCCCAGGCTGTGGAGGTGGGCCATCTCGGCGAGGACATCCGCCGGGGTCTTGATCGCGTCGATGCGGTCGAATTCGAAGCGCAGGGGCCGGGCGCCGATGGCGTCCAGGGTATCCGCGTCCATGCCGCTCGCGTAGAAGTCGCCGACCAGGCGTTCGACGGGCGTCCCCTGATCGCCTTCGGCCGAGGCGCGCTCGCATAGCACCTTAAGGTCCTGTTGCGACTTGTCGCGCAGTTCGTTGACGACGCCCCAATAGCCGTAAGCGGCGGGAATCTGGGCCGTCTTGATCCACCCGCCGTTGACGTAGTGAAAAAAGTCGTCCTCCGGTTTGACCGTGAGGTCGAAATTCTCCGGCACAATGTCGGCTCGGCCGGCCCAAGGGAGAAGCAGCGCGGCCAAGGCCGCCGTCATGGGGAATATGCGCATGGGAAACAATGGGATCAGCCGGTCGCCGGATTCAATGGCAGAACACCCTCCGGCCTCAGCGTTGCGCGAGTCGGCGGAGCAGAGCGTACAATTGCGTGAGACGGGGCACGGAAGCTCCGGCTGCGATTGCCCGGCGCTGCGGCTCGCCCCAGATCGCCTCGATCTCCACTTCCCGGCCGGCCAGAAAGTCGACCAGGCTCGAAGGCCGGTAGGCGCCCATGGGCGGGGTCACGTCGAATTGCCGCTGAATAAAATCGTCTGAGATGGGAAAGCCGAGCGCCGCGGCTCCCGCCTGCACCTCGCGCATCAGCGCGCGCGCTTCCGCCGCCAAGAGGGGATCGGCGCAGATCTGGTCGGTGCCAATGCCGCCAGCCGCGATCGTCAAGCCATTGAAGGGGATATTCCAAACGAGTTTGTGCCACTGGGCGGAGGCGAGATTGTCCGCGACCCGGGTCTTGACCCCGGCGGCCTGGAATTGATCCGCCAAAGCGTGCGTCCGGACGGTGGGCGGCCCGGAATACTCCCCGATCGTGAGGCTGCCCGGGTGGTAGCAGAGCACCTCGCCCGGCCCCGTACGATTGTTCGCGATGAAGGCGAGTCCCCCCATGACCCGCTCGCCGCCAAACCGGTCCGCCAGGAAATCCACTGCGCCGAGGCCGTTCTGCGCGGTAAGCAACGCAGTTTTCGCATGGAGGAGGGGCTCCAGTATGGCCGGCAAAGCGTCATTGCCGGTGACCTTTACTCCGATCAGAACGAGGTCGACCGCGCCAATTTCCGCCGATGTCGCAAAGGCTTGAACCGGCCGCAGCTCCTTGGTTTCGCCGTCGACCTTGAGGATCAACGATCCGCGCGCCCGCACCGCCGGCAGATCGGCACGCATTAGGAACTTCACCTCCGCGCCGCCCAGGGCCAGCCGAATGCCGTAGTACAGGCCGATCGCGCCGGAGCCGACGATGGCGATTTTGGGAAAAGAAGGGGACACCGGGAAAGGGTCCTCAGGCTACGCGGGCGCCTCGCCCGCTCAAGCTAAGCCTTGGCCACTTTGGCGAAGGTTTCCTGGAGCGCGCGGGCCGAAGCCTGCAGGCCCTGCAATTCCTTCGGCCAAAGCTCGACCTCCAAGTGGGCAAGGGCTCCCGCCCGGCCGACGACGGTCGGCACGCTAATCGCCACGCCCCGCAGGCCATAGGCGCCCTGCTGGACGGTGGACACCGGCAAGACCTCGCGGCGATCGAGCACAATCGCATGGACGACTTCGGCGATGGTAAGGCCCACCGCCCAGCCGGCGCCGCCTTTGCGGCGGATCACTTCGGCCCCGCTGCCCTTGGTGCGTTCGAAGATCTGGGATTGGAAAGTGGGCGTGCAGCCTGGCACCTTGACCAGCGGCAACCCCGCGTAGCTCGCCGATGACCAAATGGGCAGCATCGAGTCGCCGTGCTCGCCCAGGATCGTTGCCTTCACCTGAGTGGGCGCGAGCTTGAGCTCCTGGGCGATGAGCGAACGAAAGCGGGCCGTGTCGAGCATGGTGCCCAGGCCGATCACTTGGGACCAAGGGAGCTTCAGCTTGGCCGCCGCCAGCTGCGTCAGGATGTCCACCGGATTGGAGACGACGAAGATGATCGCCTCTTTCTTCATCCCGCTCTGCTGGATGCTGTCCAGGATTTGGGAGAACAGCGCGACGTTGCGATTGATGAGGTCCAGGCGCGATTCGTCCGGCTTGCGGCGCAGGCCGGCCGTGATCACCCAGACGTCGCTGTCCTTCGCCCGGGCGTAGTCGCCGGCGTAGATGCGCTGGCCGCCCACGACGGACGCGCCATGCAGGAGGTCGAGAGCCTCGCCCTCGGCCAAGTCGCTGTTGGCGTCGAGAATCTGGATTTCCGCCGCGAGCCCCGCGCATTGCAGGGCGAACGCCGCATTCGAACCCACGCGGCCGCCGCCGCCGATGATGGAGATTTTCATGGTTGGAATTCCCTCCGGCGTCAGCTGCCGCCGAGTTTTTTCAGGATTTGGCCGGCGATCTGGCGGACCAGCGCCTCCACGTCGGGGTCGGACTGGGACGGAGCGGCCCCCGCCTCGGCACCGGGAGCGGCGCAGACGACACCCGGCCGGAAGTCGCTGTTATCGCAAAGTTCGCATTCCCGCAGTCCCGCGCGGTTGTCCGTCATGCCCAGGCTCTGGCGCATGGCGATCAGGCTTTTCAGCTTGTCCGGCGGGAAGGTGTGCAGGCCGCCGGTGCCGAGCTGCGAAGCGATCCAGACCGTTTTGCAGTACGCATCGGTCACTTCCATCTTCCAGTAGGCGTCCTCGACGTCCTTGCCCCAGACGATCACCCCGTGGTTCTCCATGATGATGGACTGGTGGTCGACGCCGATTTCGCCGACGGCGGCGGCGTTCTCCGGCGAGCCGGGGGTTTGGTACTTGGCGTAGCCGATCTGCCCCAGAAACACTTCGGCTTCCGGGATCATGCAAGTCGGCGGCCGCGCGCCGGCGACCGCGAAGGCGGTGGCGTGAGGAGGATGCGCGTGGACGCAGGATTTGGCGGCCGGCTGGCGCTTCATGATCCCCAAGTGAGTCATCGCCTCGCTCGTGCGCTTGCGTTCCCCGGCGAGCTGCTTGCCGTCCAAGTCGATCAGGCACAGCTCGGCGGGCGACATGAAGCCCTTCGAAATCAGGGTGGGGGTGCAGAGCACCAGGTTCTCGCCGACCCGCACGGTAATATTGCCGCCGTTGCCGTCGACGTAGTCCTTGGCCCAAATGCGCCGGCCGATGTCGCAGATCTTCTCCTTCAGCGCCTCGATCGGCGCGGAATGGAAGAACCGCTCGATCTCGGCCGGAGTCTTCGGGTCCGAGCCCGGAGCCCACTTGAACTCGTAGTCGGGAATGTACGGCTCCTTGGCCTTCTGGACGGGGGCAGCCGGCGCGCCGGTCCCGACGGTCCGCTTCGGGCCGATCTTGACCCCATCATTGAAGATGTCGCGGGCCGACGGCGTGAGGATGGCTCCGGCCGGCGGCGCTTCGCCGCGGCGGAAAAGTTCTTCGGCTTCCTTGGCCGTAATGACTTTGGGCATGGTGGGAAAAGGGTGGGGACTATACCGGCGGGTTGTAGAAAATGCGGTCGATGAGCGCGGCGTTGTAGGCGTCCACCGGGGTCGGCCGGTCAAACGGCACGGCGGCCTCCGCCCCTTCGGTGAAACCGATGAGATGTCCCGCGCCGGCCCCGAGGTTGTCGTACACGACGACCGTTGAACCCTTGGCTAGCGGCGTCGCGGGCGCGCCCGCCATCTGCGCGGGCGAGAGCGGCTGGACGAGCAGCAGGCGGGCCCCCGTGTACGCGGGGTCCTGCTGGGAGAGGGTGACTCGGCCGATGACGGTGCCCAGGCGCATGGTCTTAGGAGGGCTCCTCGTCCATGACCGCGAGGATCATGTTGCGCAGGGGGGACTTCGGATCGCCGACAAACGCCCGGGTCGCCGAGCCGTCGGTGGAGAGCAGGACAGTCTGGTGCTGCCCGGCGCCGAACGGATCGACCGCCAGCACCGGCGGCCCTTCCGCCTGGCCATGCTCGTCGAGCGGCTGGCAGATAATCGTGCGGCAGCCGCGCATGCTCGGATGGCAGACGGTCGAGACAATCATTCCATCGACGCGGGCCTGGATCATGGCTTCACGTGATGCCGAGGCTGCCGACCATCACGCACCGGCGGGTGCGGGTGAAGGTCTTGGGATTGGTGATGCCCTCGCCGGTCGTCGTGGCCACCGAATAACTGAGGTAGCCCTCGCCGCCGAGGCCGAGGCCGGCGACGCAGGGGCCGTTTTTCACGAACAGGGTCGTGTCCAGCGCGCGCCCCATCTGGGTCATGTGGTCCACGTTGAGCGAATGGATGATCGCCGAGTGTTTGTAGCCGTGCTCCGAGCGCTTGGCATAATCGATGCCCTGGTCGATATCCTTCACCCGCACCACGGGCACCATGGGCATCATCTGCTCCTCCATCACGAAGGGATGCTCCAGCTCGGTTTCGGCGAAGAGCAATTGCGTGGCGGCCGGAACGTTGGCGCCGGCGTGTTTGGCGAGGACCGACGCGTCCTGGCCGATCAACGCACGGTTGAGCACTGCGTGGGAGCAGCCGCCGGCGTCTTTCGACTCGGTGAAGGCGGACGCCGTCAATTTGGCCAATTGCCCGCCGTTGAGCTTGGCCGCGCCCTCGCCTTGGAGGGCTTCCATGAACCGGTCGGCCACCGACTCGAAAACGAAGATCTGCTTTTCGCCGATGCAGAGGAGATTGTTGTCGAAGGCCCCGCCGGCGATGATGTCGCGGGCCGCCTTCTTGAGGCAGCCGGTGCCGTCGACGAGGACGGGCGGGTTGCCCGGGCCGGCGCAGATGGCGCGTTTGCCGCAGCGCATCGCCGCCTGCACGACGGCCGGGCCGCCGGTGACGCAGAGCAGCCGAACGAGTTCGTTCTTGGTCAGCGCGCCGAACGATTCGATCGTCGGCTTCTCAATCGCGCAAATCAGGTTCTCGATCCCGAGCGCGGCATGGATCGCCTCATTGTAGGCGCGGACCGCCAGCGCGGCCGACCGGGCGCCGCCCGGGTGCGGGTTGAAAACCACCGAATTGCCCGCCGCGATGATATTGACCACATTGCCGCTCAGGGTCGGCACCGAATGGGTGACCGGCAGCACCGCGCCCACGACGCCAAAGGGCGCGCATTCTTCCAAGGTGATGCCGTTGTCGCCGCTGAGGCCGTACGGCTTGATCCATTCGACCCCGGGCACGAGCTTCACGATCTGGAGCTTCTCGATCTTGGCCGCCAGGCGGCCGATCTTGGTCTCCTCGAATTCGAACTTCCCCCAGGCTTCCGCGTTCGCGGCGCAGAGCCCCTTGACGATCTCGATCACCTTGGCGCGGCCCTCGATGCCCTTGGCCCGCAGCTGTTCGAACGCGTCCTGCGCCGCGGCGCAGGCTTCCCCGACGTCCTGAAAGATGCCGAAGTGGCGTCCGCCGCGCGGAGCGGACGGACGGGGGCTGGCCGCCGCAGGGGCGGGGGCCGGCGTTGGCGCGGGCCGGGCGGCTGGGGCGGGCGCCGCGCTGGGCGCCGGCGAGCGGCCGAGGCCGCGAAGGACCTCTTCGACAATCGCGCTCAGCGCTTTTTCATCGAGAGGCAGGGCGATGCTCATGAGCTCTTAGCGGGATAGATTTTGCGGTTTAAGACTTCCACCGTGTCGACAATGCCGACGACGACGGCGTCCACCGGCAGCGCCTTCATGCCGGTCGCCTGGCGCGCGGAGCTACCCTGGCAGAAGAGCACGACCTCGCCCTCGCCGGCGCCGAGCGAATCGACCGCGACGATCGTGTTCGCCCCCGGCCGGAATTGCGCCGGGTCGGCCTCGTCCACGAGGAGCGGACGCAGCAGCAGCAGCTTGCGGCCCTTCATCGCCTCGTCCTTCTTGGTCGAGACGACGGCGCCGATGACGCGCGCGAGGAACATGGCTTATTTGGCGGACTTGGCGGCGGCCGCCTTCGGCAGGATGATCGCCACGTCGGCATGCGGGCGCGGAATCACCTGGACGCTGACCACTTCGCCGACCGCGCGCGCGGCCTGGGCGCCGGAGTCGGTGGCCGCTTTGACGGCCGCGACATCGCCGGTGACGATCGCGGTGACCAGGGCGTTGCCGACCTGTTTCATGGGACCGACCAGGGAGACGTTGGCCGACTTCAGCATGGCGTCGGTGCCGGTGACGAGGGCGATGAGGCCCCGGGTTTCAAGTAAGCCGATGGCTTGTTGGGACATGATGGTATGGGTTGAAGTTTGCGGTGAAATCAGTTGCGGGCGCCGATGCAGCGCCGGGTTTCCCGGGCGACGACCAGTTCCTCGTTGGTGGGGATGACGAAAATCTTCGCGCGGGAGCCGGCGGCCGAAATTTCCCCTTCGGTCCCGCGCAGGGCCGCGTTCTTGGCCGGGTCGATCGCCATGCCGAGTTGTTCCAGTTCGGCGCAGATCGCCGCCCGCAGGTCGGGATTATTCTCGCCGATGCCGGCGGTGAAGACCAAAGCGTCGCAGCCCCCCAACTGGGCGAGAAAAGCGCCGAGCCAGTGCCGAGTGGAATGAACCAGCACGTCAATGGCGAGCTGGGCCCGCGCGTCGCCCTTTTCGGCGGCCGCCCGCACATCGCGCAGATCGTTGCTGATCCCGGAAAGTCCCAGGAGGCCGCCTTCCTTCGTCATCTGGCGCTCCACTTCCGCGACCGAGAGGCCGAGGGTTTTCATGACAAAGGGCACCGCCGCCGAGTCGAGATCGCCCACGCGGTTGTTCTGCGGGAGGCCGGACTGCGGGCTGAGGCCCATGCTGGTGCCGACCGCGACGCCGTCGCGAATGCCGGTGACTGAGCTGCTGCCGCCCAAGTGGCAGGAAATGATCCGCAGCGGCTTTTGTCCCGCCGCCAGCGGCGTGGGGCCGTGCTGGTACAACTGCCGCACGCGCTCGGCGATGTCGGCGCGGCCGAGCAATTCGGCCGAGCGCTCGGCGACAAACTTATGGCTCGCGCCATGAAATCCGTACCGGCGCACGCCCGCGCGGTGCCAGGCTTCCGGCACGGCATAGCGGGTCGCCGCCTCGGGGACCCACTGGTAAAAAGCGGTTTCAAACAGCGCGACCAAGGGGACGCCCGGCAGCTTCTCGCGGAAACGCTGAATCCCGGAGACGTAGGGCGGATTATGGGCCGGCGCGATTTCCCTAAACCCCTCCAGCGCCGCGATCACCTTGTCGTCGGCCGGGACGCAGCCGGTGAGGTCCTTGCCCAGGACGGCCTTGAAGCCCACCCCGTGCAGGTCGGCGGGCGAGCGCAGGTGGCCGGCCGCCTCGAGCTCCGCCAGGCAGGAATCGATCGCTTGGCCGTGATCGCTTACGCGCTCGAAGCCGCCCTTGGCGAGCAGCGCGGCCTCATCCCCTGCGCCGAAGCGGAACAGGCGGAACTTGAACGAGGTCGAGCCGAGATTGGCGACGAGGATGTTCATGGGGCAGGGCGGGCGCGCCGCAGGCGGCGCGCGCCACCCGGGTCAGGCGGGGGTGCCGGCAATCCACTTGCCGAGGCCGGTCAGTTCCTCATGCGGACGGGGGATGACCTGGACGGCGACGACTTCGCCGACCTTGGCGGCCGCTTCCGCGCCCGCGTCGACGGCGGCCTTCACCGCGGCAACATCGCCGCGGAAAAATGCCGTGACCATGCCGCTGCCGATGGCTTCATAGCCGGTCATCGTCACGCTGGCGGACTTGAGGGCGGCGTCGGCGCCCTCGAGCAGCGCGCAAAAGCCTTTAGTTTCGATTAAGCCGAGTGCTTCCTGTGCCATAATTTTGGTGGGTTAAAGGGTGGGGGGTTAGAGGCCGACGGCGCGGAGGAGCTCGGGATGGGGCCGGGCGATGACATGGGAGCAGATCAGCTCGCCAACGCGCTTGGCCGCCTCGGAACCGGCCTCGACGGCCGCTTTCACGCTGCCGACGTCGCCTTTGACCACGACGGTGACGAAACCGCCGCCGATCTGCACTTGGCGCACGAGGGTGACGTTCGCCGCTTTGACCATGGCGTCGCTGGCTTCGACGCTGCCCGTGTACCCACGGGTTTCTACCATTCCGATGGAATCGCTCATAATATGTTTTAGCTGAGGGTTGGTGATGAGAATCAGACGAAAAGTTCGACGGGGGTGTCCGGCTGCAGCGCGCAGGCGTTGCCCTCGTCGGTGTCGATGTGGACCTCGAGTTTGAAGTCCGCATGCACGCGGACAAAAATCCGGTCGAAGGTGGCGGCGCACGGTCCGCCGACCCGCAGGCGCATGTAATCGCCGCCCTTGACGCCGTAGAACGCGGCATCGTCCGGGTTCATGTGGACGTGGGGCGAGGCGCGGATCACGCCGTCGGGCATCTGCAGAAAGCCGGCCGGCCCCATGAGCATGGCGCCGGGAGCGCCGTCGATGTTGCCGGAGGAGCGGATCGGAATGTCAAAACCGAGGGCGATCGAATCGGTGAGCGCGAGCTCGACCTGATTGAAATCCCGGCAAGGCCCCAGGATGCGCAGATTGGAAATCACCCGGCTGCGCGGGCCGATCAAGGTCACCGTCTCCTTCGCCGCAAATTGGTCCTTCTGGTACAGCCATTTCATCGGCGTCAGCGACGCCCCTTTGCCGAAAAGCGTTTCCACCGCCGCCGGGCTCAAATGACAGTGGCGGGCGCTGATATTCACGACTAGGGGATTGGGCGCGAGCGCCACGCGCGGCGGCGTTTTGCCCATTTGCTGGTAAAGGGCGCGGCGAACGAGGTGTTCGACTTCGGCGCGGTGAGGCAATGCTGGGGGCGGCAACATGGAAGATTCTGGAGGAATCAGGGGCAGGTTCGCTAAATATCGGTCAAAGTGTCAACAAAACATTGCAAGGGATTCCAAAATCTTCCAAAACCTTCCATCAATGCCCGCCGAAGAGCGCCAAGCTCTGATTGAAACCTACCTTAATAAGGTGGAATTTGCTACGCTGGATGAACTTGCGAAGCATTCGGGCGCTTCTGTCTCCACGGTGAGGCGGGATTTGGCCGTTTTGGAGGAATCGAGCCTCATTCGGCGCACCCACGGCGGGGCGAGGACGCTCCAGCCCAAGACCGACGAGTTTGTTTTCAACGTCCGCGATTCGCACCAAGCGGCGGAGAAGCAGTCGATCGGCGCCGCCTGCGCCGCGCTGATCGCCCCCGGGCAAACCGTCATCATCGATGGCGGCACGACCTGCTTCCACGTCGCCAAGTACTTGGGCGAAAAGGTGGGGCAGTTCATCACCAATTCTCTGCCGGTCGCCAACCTCTTCGCCGGTTCGAGCCGCCACGAAATCCTCGTTTCCGGCGGGATTGTCTATCCCCGCCTGGGCGCCCTGGTCGGGCCCAACGCCGTGGATACCTTCATGAAGGTGCATGCCGATGTGGCGATCCTCAGCGGCAGCGGCATCACCGAAGAAGGCATCTACAATTCCCACGCCCTGGTGGTCGACATTCAGCGGGCGATGGTGGCGGGCGCCGCCAAAGTGATTTTTTGCTTCGACCACACGAAGTTTGGCCGGCGCTCCACCTTTTTCCTGTCGGACTTCAGCGCCGTTGACGCCGTCGTCACCGACGCGCAAGCGCCGGAGCCGATGGTCGCAGCCCTGCGGGCGCAGGGATTGGAAGTGGTGCTGGCGCCGTCGCTTTAGCCGTGCCGCGGTCTCCCGGCCGGAGAGGAAGGGCGGGCGCTTACCGTAGGAAGGCCTCGTTGAGTCCGCCGTCCACCGCGATGATCTGGCCGGTGGTCTTGCTCAGGCGCTTGCCGATGAGCAGAAAATACGCCTCGGCCTGGTCCGCCGGGGTGATCGCGGCCTTGGTCAGGGTGCGGTCGGCGTAAAACTTCGCCAGCTTGGTGACCAGCGAATCGGTAGGTTCGTCGTCCTTGTAGGCGATCTTGTACTTGGCCAGCGACCCGATGACCCGGTCGCGGGGAAACATGGCGCTCCCCTGGACAACGGTCGCCGGGGCGACCCCGTTGACCCGAACCAGCGGGGCTAACTCGACCGCGAACTCGCGAATCAGGTGATTGGCCGCCGCCTTCGAGGTATCGTACGCGAGCGAGCCGCGCTTGGCGACGGCCGCGTTGGCCGAGGTTGTGAGGACGAGGTTGCCGGGCAGCCCCTGCTCCTTCCACGTCTTGGCCGCCTCATCGCCGACCAGATAGCTGCCGGTGACGTTGATGTTGAAGGTCAGCGCCCACTTATCGTCCGGAATGTGGCCGGTCGCATCGCTCGGCACGAAAATGCCCGCCGTCACGCAAATCGAATCGAAGCCGCCGTAGGCGATTGCGACATCGTCCAGCATGCGCCGGACGCTCGCGCGGTCGGTGATGTTTGCCGCCAGCCCGATCGCCGGGCCGACGCTGGAAAGGCCGGTGCCGGCGACGCCGATCCCGAGGCCGTAGCGGTCCGTGATGTCCTTCGCCGTCTGCTGGGCAGCCGCCTCATTCAAGTCGGCGCACACGAGGTGCGCGCCTTCCTTCACCAGGCGCAGAGCCGTCTCCTTGCCGATGCCCGAGCCGGCGCCGATCACGATGATCACCTGGCGGGCTAGTTCCTTTTCCGCCGGCATCCGCTTCAGTTTGGCCTCTTCCAGGAGCCAGTACTCGATGTCGAAGGCTTCTTGCTGGGGCAGGGCAATGTACCGGTCGATCGCCTCGGCGCCGCGCATGACCTCGACCGCGCAGTTGTAAAATTCGGCCGTCACCCGCGATTCCGACTTGTCCTTGCCCCAGGCGATCATGCCCAGGCCGGGGATCAGGACGACCGTGGGATTGGGGTCGCGCATGGCCGGCGAATTCTCGTGCCGGCATTTCGCGTAGTAGGCGGCATAGTCCCTGCGATATTGCTCGAGCCCGGCCGCGAGCTTCTTTTTCAGGGCCCCGGCGTCCTCCGTCTGCGGGTTCCAATCGACGTACAGGGGTTTGATCTTCGTCCGCAAGAAATGGTCGGGGCAGGAGGTGCCGAGCTCGGCCAGGCGCGCGGCATCTTTCGAATTCACAAACCGCAGGATCTTCTCATCGTCCTGCACCGTGCCGATAAAACGCTTTTCCTGCGAAACCTTGCCCCGGAGCCACGGCAGGATCGCCGTCAAGGCCGCGCGGCGCGCCTCAGGCGCCAAGGTCTGGTATTTCGGACCGCCGAAAGCGGCGCCGTCGCCGCCCTTGGCCGCATACTTGGCCTCAATGTAGGCCGACGCCTTTTCGATGAAGTCCAACGTGAGCCCGTAACACGCCTGATCGTCGTCCGACCAGGAAATGAATCCGTGCTGGCCCATCATGATCGCCTTCACGCCGGGCTGCTGGCGGGCGATTTCCTGCATGGCCAAGCCCAGTTCGAAGCCCGGGCGCATCCACGGCACATAGGCCATTTCGCCGCCAAAGATCTCTTGGGTCAGGGCCGCGCACCGCTCCGAGGCCGCGATCGCGATGACCGCATTCGGGTGCATGTGGTCAACATGCTTGGCCGTGAGAAAGCTATGCAGGGGCGTGTCGATCGATGACGGGCGCGGGTTCAGGTTGAACGTCGTGTGGGCGTACATCCCCACCATGTCGTCCTCGGCCGCCGACTTGAGCCCTTTGTCCGCGCGGCTTCCGTACAGTGGCTGGAGGGCCAGCACCTTCTCCTGATAGAGGGAGGAGAAATTCTCCCGCGTGCTGGTCCGCAGGTCGCCGCCCGAACCCTTCACCCACAGCACTTCCACGGCTTTGCCGGTCAGCGGATCGGTCTCCGCGATCTTCGCGGAGGTGTTGCCCCCGCCGGTGTTCGTAATGCGCTGATCGCTGCCCAGGAGATTGGAGCGGTAGATCAGGCGGCCGACGGGATCCAGGCCGGACGCCTTCGCGTCGTCCCAGAGATAATTGACGTAGCGGTACGTTTTCATGGAAAAGCAAAAATAGAGGGCCCGAAGGCGGATTCGCGGTGAGGCGCCCCCAGCCGCAAAGACGGACCAGCAGGGGGGAGGTTTTACCTACGATGAATCGGATTGAAATTCGACGCAAATCTCCGAGGCATATCGGATGGACTTGGCCGCCCCCGGCAACCAGCCTTTTCCGATGAAGAAATCACTGGTTTGGGCGGTCACGGCCGCCTGCGCCGCCGTCTTGGCCCTGGGATCACGCGCCCGGGCGGACGACGCCCCTCCCGCAAAACCCGCCGCCGCCCCCGCGGCCCACGCCGACGCCAAGGCGGAAGCCAAGGATGCCGAGCCCGCGCCTATCGTCACCGAGCACACGATCACGATCGGCGGCCAGGTCGTGAAATACCGGGCGACCGTCGGCTACTACTATTTGCCTGACGACCCGCCGCGCGATTGGGCGCTGGACGCGGCCTCCGCGGGTTTGGACGGCGGACCGGGCGATCCGGCCGCGCCCGCGTCCACGCACCGGGACGATGAGCCGAAAGCCAAGATCTTCTATGTCGCCTATGCCCGCGAAGGCGTGGGCAGCCTCGCCAAGCGCCCGATCACTTTTGCCTTCAATGGCGGTCCCGGTTCGGCCTCGATCTGGCTGCACATGGGCGCCCTCGGCCCCCGTAGAGTGCACCTGACGGATCGCGGTGAGTCCCCGGCGCCGCCCTATACCCTGGAGGACAATGCCAATTCCTGGCTCGATGCGACCGACCTCGTGTTCATCGATCCGATGTCGACCGGCTTCAGCCGACCAACCGAGGGCACCAACGCCCGGGAGTACTACGGCTATCCGCAGGACCTCGCCAGCGTCGCCAATTTTGTGCGGCTCTACACGACCCGGAACGGCCGCTGGGCCTCCCCCAAGCTGATTGCGGGCGAGAGTTATGGCACCGTCCGCGCCGCCGGACTCAGCGATTACCTCCAGAGCCGGTATGGGCTGTACATGAATGGAATCGTGCTGATCTCGAGCGTGCTCAACTACGAGACGATTTCCTTCGCTCCAGGCACGGATGCGGCCTACCCGCTCTTCCTGCCCTCGTATGCCGCGGTCGCCTGGTATCACCATAAGCTCGGCGCCGACTTGCAGGCCAAGCCACTCGCCGATGTCCTCACGGAGGCGGAGAATTTTAGCAACGGCGACTACCTCACCGCCCTGGCGCGGGGCGACGCGTTGCCGGCGGCCGACCGGGACCGGGCGGCGGCGGAGCTGTCGCGCCTCACCAGCCTGCCGGCCGCGTACTTCGCTCAGCTCCACCTGCGGGTGCCGGACCAGCTCTATTTTAGCCAGCTCCTGAAGGACGAAGACCGGGGCATCGGCCGTTACGACGGGCGCTTTAAGGGCCTGCGCTACGCGCCCGGGACGGACGGCGACGAGTTCGATCCCAGCTACGAGGCGGTGCGCCCGCCCTTCACGGCGGGGTTCAATGACTACGTACGCCGCGAACTGAAATACGAAAGCGATTTGTCCTACGAGGCGCTCATCCCCGTGCAGCCCTGGTCCCTGCAGGCGAACCGCTACCTCGATGTGGCCGAAGCCCTGCGGCAGGCCATGACCCGCAATCCCTACCTCAAGGTCTGGATCTGCTGCGGCTATTACGACCTAGCGACGCCGTATTTTGGCGCCAAGGTGACGGCCGCCCGCATGCTGCTCGATCCGGCGGTGCGCTCCAATCTGACACTGACCTATTACGAGAGCGGACATATGGTATACATTGACCGCCCCTCGCTCACCAAGCTGAAGAATGACTTTAACACCTTTCTGCAGCACGCGGTGACGGACAACGGCCCGGCGGTGCCGGCGGCAGCGCCCTGACCGCCGGCGGCCGGCCTAGCCCGAATATTTCATGAAGCACGGCGAATCTTGTCCAAAATGTCAGGCATAATGGGCCTCGATCTCCCTCGATGGCCTGAAAAGGCCACCTTCGTTCGATCTCGGCCCATTCTGCTCCGACATTTTGGACAATCTTCTGCCGTGTTCACGAAATATTCGGGCTAAAGGATCGCGTTGTCGATCAGGCGGATTTCGTCGATCCAGGCGGCGATGGCCATCATTTGCCGGCCGGGAACGACTTCCCGGGCCGGCTCGAGGGTCTGCCGGTCCACCACTGAAACATAGATCAGGCGCACCCGCCGCTGTTCACCCAAGAGGTGGGTCGCTTCGGCGACCAAGCGATCGGGGCTGCGCACCCCGCTGTCGGCCATCTCCTTCACGCGGCGCAGCGCGCCGCTGAGCGCCAAGGCCGCAGTGCGCTGGCTGGAAGTCAGGCTGCGGTTGGCCGATCCCGCGGCCAAGCCGTCCGCCTCCCGCACCGTCGGCTCGACGACCGTTTCCACCGCGTAACGGAGGTCCTCGGCGAGCTTGCGCACGACCGCCGCCCGCTGGACGGTCTTCTGGCCGAAATACACCTTATGCGGCCGCGTCAAATTGAAGAGCTGCGCCATCAAGGTCGCGACGCCGCGAAAATGGGTGGGCCGGGACGGCCCGCACAGGGTCTTGCTGAGCGACTCCTCGGATACGAACGTGTTGAATCCCTTGGGCAGCAGCTCCGGCACGTCCGGAGCAAAGACGGCGTGGGCGCCGCACGCGGCGCACAAGGCCAGATCTTCCGCCAGGCTCCGCGGGTACTTGGCGATCGGCTCGCTCGGGCCGAACTGCAGGGGATTGACGAAAAGGGTCACCAAGGCGGCGTCCGATTGCGCTACGGCGGCGCGAATCAGCGCTTCCTTCCCCGCATGCAAGGCCCCCATGGTCGGCACCAGGCCGACGGTCTTGCCCGCCGCGCGCAACTGGGCGGCGAGGGCGCTAAATTCCGGCGCAGTGGGGATTTGAAGCATGGCCGAGACGGGGTACCATATAAGAAGTGCGACCCCGGAAACAAGAATGGGTTGCCACGCATATTATATCACGCGCCCGGCCCGGCCAGCCGCAACGCGGGCCTTGTCCTTGGCCGGGCGATTCCCCCAGACTCTTCCCCCCTCCGCATGATCCGCATCAACGAAAACTACACCAAGCTCAAGGCCTCCTACCTCTTCGCGGACATTGCGCGCCGCGTAAACGCCTACGTGGCCGACCATCCGGACAAGCCGGTGATCCGCCTGGGCATCGGGGATGTTACCGAACCCCTTCCCCCGGCGTGCCTTTCGGCGCTCCATGCCGCCACCGACGAGATGGGCCAGCGGGCGACGTTCCGCGGCTACGGCCCCGAGCAGGGCTATGCGTTTCTGCGGGAGGCGATCGCCGCGCACGACTACGCGGCCCGCGGCTGCGAAATCGCCCCCGACGAGATCTTCGTGTCCGACGGCGCCAAGTGCGACTGCGGCAATATCCAGGAGATCTTCGCCACGGACATCCGCCTGGCGATTCCGGACCCGGTCTACCCCGTTTACCTGGACACCAATGTCATGGCCGGCCGCACCGGCGGCAACGTCGACGGCCGGTACACCGGCATCGCCTACTTGGACAGCACGCCGGCCAACGGCTACGTGCCGGCCGTGCCGACGGCGCCCGCCGATCTCATTTACCTGTGCTTCCCGAACAATCCGACCGGAGCGGTCGCGACGCGCGCCCAGCTCGCGGCCTGGGTCGCCTACGCGAAGCAAAGCCAGGCGATTATTTTGTATGACTCGGCCTACGAGGCTTACATCCGCGATCCGCAGATTCCCCACAGCATCTACGAGATTCCCGGCGCCCGGGACGTAGCGATCGAGTTCCGGAGCTTTTCGAAGACGGCGGGCTTCACCGGCACGCGCTGCGCCTACACGGTCGTCCCGAAGACCCTGATGGCGAGCGACGCGGCCGGGAAGCCGCACTCGGTGCACGCGCTCTGGAATCGCCGGCATACGACCAAGTTCAACGGCGTCGCCTATCCGATCCAACGGGCGGCGGCGGCGGTCTACACGCCCGAGGGTCAGGCGCAGACCCGGGCCCTCACTGATTTCTACCTGGCCAACGCCGCGTTGATCCGGGCCGCGATGGGCCAGCTCGGCTTGCCCTGCGTCGGCGGCGACAACGCCCCTTACATTTGGATCAACACGGGGCGCGATTCCTGGGAGTTCTTCGATCTGCTGCTCAACCGGGCCCAGGTCGTATGCACCCCCGGCGCCGGATTCGGCAAGTGCGGCGAAGGGCACGTGCGCATCAGCGCCTTCAACAGCCGCGAGAACGTCGCGGCAGCGCTGGAGCGGATCGCGTCGGCGCTGAAGTGAGCGGGCATGCCCGGACTGAGTGCTCCGGGCGAGCGCTGGCGGCCCGATTTCCGGGGCGAACAGGCGGTGAAGCCGAAACGGGCCGGCATTAGGGCAGCTTGGGCGGCAGGGCCGCGACGATCTCCCGGCTCAGCGCCGCTACGCCCTGGCTGAGCCCCGCGGCCAGCTCGCTGTAGTCCTTCCCATTCCAGGGCACCTCCGGCGCCACAAATTCCTTCCGCACAATCAGCCGCGGATCGGTGCCTCCGGTCGTGATCTCGATGATCGCGGCGAAGCTGGCCACGTGGCGGCCGCCCTCCGCCGCGCCTTCGCAGCGCACGATCGTGACGGCCACGTCGTAGTCGTGGGTGGCGTCGAAGGGGAACGGCGCCGCGTCGAGCCGGCCGACGGCGGGATTGGCCTGGAGCTCCCGCTTCAGCACGCGCGTCAGGCCGGCCTGCAGGGTCTCGGCCCAGCGGGCATAGTCTTCCAGGTACACTTCGTTGGCGCCGTCGCGCAGCACCATTTCCCTCCCGCGCAGGTAGGCGGGCACTTCGATCGCTTTCAGGCCCAGCCGCAGGCTGCCCGCCGGGACGGTGTCGCCGCTGCCGGCCGTCGCCGGAGCATCCAGCACGTAGTACCGGGTCGGATCGCTCAGCGGCGGAGGGATGATATTGCAGCCGGCGAGCAGCAGGATCAGCCCCAGGCCGACGATGGCACTGGCGGTGGACGAGCGCGACAGAATCCGACACGGGGCGGGCACGAGGGTCATGGCGGCAGCTTCTTGCCCGACAAGAGGGCGTTGGGATTGCGCTCCAGAAAGTCCGCGAGACGCTCGACGGCATCCGCGGCGTCCGCCAGCTGGGCCAAGGTCTTGTTGGCGTTTTCGCCCAGGCCTTGCTGCGCGGCGATGAAGCGGTGCAAGGTGAGGGCGGTGGTGTTGAATTCCTTCAGCGCGGCCTGGGCGCTCGCCAGGGTGGCTGTCAGGTCCTCGCCGTTGGTGCCGATCTGATGGTCCAGCCGCCCGATCGCGCCGCGGAGGTCTCCGAGCGTCGCGTCGAGAGTGAGGAAGACCTGCTTGATTTCAGGGGAATTGACCAACGCGTCGGCCGAGGCGCCGGTCCGCTTCCACTGATCGGTCAGGCCCTTCAGATCCATCCCATCGATTTGTTTGCGCGTGTCGGCCAGCAGGTCCCGCAGTTCGGCGGCGATGCCCTTGAAATCGATCTCGTTGATCTTGGTGACGAATTCAATCGCGCTTTCCAGCGCCGCGGAGATGTCCGACGGCACCGAGGGGACCACCGGGTACCGCGTGTCGGTGAGCGCCGTCTCCACCGGCCGTTTGGTGGGATCGAGGACGCTCTTGGGGTCGAGGAAATCGAGCTCCACGTACAGGGTGCCGGTGGCGAACCCGCTGACGCCGAGTTGGGCGCGCATTCCATGGTCGACCAGCGCCTGCACGGCCGCGCGGTCGGTAATGTCCACTTCTTGGCCCCGGTCGGTCTTGATCGTATTGTGGTCAAATTCGCACAAGGCGGAGACCAGCGAGTGATTGAGCGCCTTGTCCGACGGGTCGTAGCGGATGTGCAGGTCCACGACGCGGCCGACCGGCACGCCGCGCAGCTTCACGGGCGAGCCCGGGTTGAGGCCTTGGACCCTGTCGTCAAAAAAGACCAGGAAGCGCTGGGGCTTATGGAAGAAGTTGACCCCGCCGAACGACAGCATCGCCACCAGGGCCAGGGCGAAGGCGCCGAGCACGAACGCGCCCACCACTGCGGGGCTGACCTTGGTTTTCATTTTAGATACGACACGGGGAAACAGTGATCGGCGCGGCGAACTGCACGAATTTTAGGCTACCGAGGGTGGGGTTTTGAAGTCAACCGGTCTTGGGTCGGGGTGGACCCCCGGTGAGGAATTCGGTGACCTTCGGATTGGTGCTGGTGGCGGCGAGGACCGCCGGATTCCCCTCGGCGATGATGCCCTGGTGGTCGGCGTCGAGCATGACCACTCGGTCGGCGAGGCTGAAAATCGAGGCCAGCTCATGGGAGACGATCACGATCGTGGTCCCGAAGTTGTCGCGGATCTCCCGCACCAGGTCGTCGAGCTTGCGCGAGGTCACCGGATCCAGGCCCGCCGAGGGTTCGTCAAAGAAAACGATGGCCGGATCGAGGGCCAGCGCGCGCGCCAGCCCGGCGCGCTTGCGCATGCCGCCGCTGATTTCGGACGGGTAGTAGTCCTCGAAGCCGCTCAGCCCGACCTGGGCCAGCTTCAGGGTGGCGATGTCGTCGATCTCCCCCCGGGTCAGCGGGGTGTGCTCCTCCAAGGGCAGCGCGACATTCTGCCGCAGCGAGAGCGAACTCCACAGGGCGCCGCCCTGGAAGAGCATGCCGAAGGTCCGCTGCTGGATCCGACGCGTGGCCAGGTCGGCGTCGCTGAACGGCCGCCCGAAGAAATGGACGGAGCCCTCCCACGGCGGCGCCAGCCCGACCAAGTGCCGGAGCAGGGTGCTCTTGCCGCAGCCGGAGCCGCCGATGATGAAGAAAATCTCCCCGCGGCGCACCTGGAATGAGACATCCTTCAGCACGGGGCGGTGGCCGTAGCCGCCGCTGAGGTGGGAGACCTCGATGGCGGGCCCCGCGTCGGGGGATGCAGCAGTGGGATCGGCCAGCGGCATCGGTTAGATTCCCAGGAAATTGAAGAGCACGGCAAAGAGGGCGTCGGCCACGATGATGAGGAGGATGGCGGTGACGACGGCCGAGGTGGTCGCCTTGCCGACGCCGGCCGCGCTCCGCTCGGATTGCATTCCCCGCAGGCAGCCGGAGAGCCCGACCAAGAGGCCGAAGGCGGTGGCCTTGATCAGCCCGCTGTTGATGTCGGTCAAGTCGACGATGCTCTGGGTCTCGATCCAGTAGGCGGTCGGCGGAATTTGCAAAATGCCGGCGGACACGACCATGCCGCCCAGCATGCCGACGAAGTCTGCGTACAGGGCGAGCAGCGGCATCATGATGGCGAGGGCGATCAGGCGCGGCAGCACCAGAAAATCGACCGCCGAAATCCCCAGGACTTCGAGGGCGTCGATCTCCTCGTTGGTCTTCATGTTGCCCAGCGTGGCCGCAAAGGCGGCGCCCGTCCGCCCCGCGAGGACGACAGCGACCATCATCGGGCCCATCTCGCGCACGACCGATTCGCCCACCAGGTCCGCAACATAGATGTCGGCGCCGAACTGCCGCAATTCGATCGCCGCCTGGTAGGCCATCGTCAGGCCGACCAGGAAACTGATCAGGCTGACGATCGGCAGCGCCATCGCCCCGCACTGCTGCATCTGATCGATGCAGTCGGCCCACCGGAACTTGCCCGGCCGGCGCAGCAGCCGGCCCAGGCCCAGGACGCATTCGCCAAAAAACTGGAAAATCGCCCGGGCGCCCGCCCACACCTGCAGCGTCAGGCCGCCCACCAGGGCGGTTAGGCTTTCGGCGCGGTCTCGCGGCACACTCTGCTGATGGGAAGCCGCCAGTTGGCTGAGCAGCGCCTGGATCTGCGGGGGCAGCCCCGCCGGATCCACGGCGATCTTCCGGGCGGCGGCCCATTCCACGATTTCGAAGAGAAAGACGATCAGCGAGGTGTCCCAGGCGCCCAGGTCCTCGGTCCGCAGCCCGATCCGGGCGGGGCGCTGATGGCCGATCAGATCGCTCCAGGCCGGCCGCCGGTCGGTCACTTGCCACTGCCCGGAGACCGTCACTTCGAGCGCTTCCCCTGCGGGCCGGGCCGAAGCACGGGCGGAAAGGGGCTCGGAACTCGCAGGCATCGGGGTCAGTCTTCATCACCCTTCGGGCCGCGCCAATCATTTTTGGCGTGCGCCCGGGCGCCCGGACCGGCACAGGTCACAGTCTCCATGTCGTCCGGCCCTCCGTTTCGCTCCTTTCTCTTCGATCTCGATGGCACCCTGATCGATCACTTTACGGCGATCCATCGCAGCTACGTGCACACGCTGACGACGATGGGCCTGCCGGCCCCCACGCCCGCGCAGGTGCGCGCCGCCGTCGGCGGTGGCATCGAAAACGCGATTGCAAAATTTGTGCCGCCCGGGCGCCTGGACGAGGCGCTCGGCCTCTACCGTCCTTATTGGGACCGCACGATGCTGGACGATGTGGTCCTGATGCCCGGCGCCGCCGCCCTGGTGCGGGCGGTCGCGGCCGCCGGCCTCCCCGCGGGGGTGATCACCAACAAGGTGGGCCCGTCTTCCCGGCTCATCTGCAACCGCCTGCAACTGACGCCGTATCTGCGGGTCGTGGCCGGAGCCAACGACACGCCGTGGCTGAAGCCGGAGCCGAAGTTTACGGCGTATGCCCTGGACCAGATGGGCGTCGGCGCCGAAGGCGGCGTCCTGATCGGGGATTCCCCCTTCGACATTGCGGCGGCCCACCAGGGCGGCCTGACCGCCTGGTGCGTGGCCACCGGGACCCACACCGATCCCGAACTGCGCGCGGCCGGGGCGGACGCAGTGTTTCCGGACCTGCGGGCCCTGCAGGCCGGCCTAAAACTCTGATCAGGGGCCCGCGGACGGCGTCAGCTGGCGCGAGACGGCCTGCCAGCGGCCGTCCCGCCGGACATAGACATCGAGGTACCGGCGCTGCGCGGCGATGCCGTCCGGGCGCCGGTACGAGATCCGCCCGTTGACCAGCGCGGTGTCGCCATACTGCCGGATCACGACCTCATCGACTTTGAAATCGGTCACCGGCGCGGGCAGGCCCGGGCGCTGGAGTTTGAGGAACTCGGCTTTGTCGATCAGCCGTCCATCGGCCAGGATGGCGGTGAAGTCATCCGCCAGGAGTTCGCGGTAGCGCACGACGTCGGAATGGAGAAACGCCTGGACGTTGTCGTCGTTGAGTTGAGTCAGGACCGCGGCGTCGGGATTGATCGCAAAGTCCGCCCGGGCCGCCGCCGGGGCCAGGGCGGCCAGCAGAAAAATACCGGCCAGATACTTGTTATTCATTCAGGGAAGGGGATTGAGCCCATGTGAAACCCGCCTACAGCTTAATGCAACCAGTGGCTACATCCTCCGCCGCGCCGCCTCCCGCCGCCACCCTCACCGGGGTGGTCGAGCGGATCATTTTCCTCAACGAGGAGAATCATTACACGATCGCGGAATTGCGGCCCGACCTGCCGGACGGAAAGACCCGGGCCGAGTTGGTGACGATCGTCGGCGCCCTGCCGGGAGTCGAATGCGGCGAGACCCTGCACCTCTCCGGAGAGTGGGGGAGTCACCCCCAGCATGGGGCGCAATTTAAGATCGGATCGTTTCGCAGCGAGCTGCCCGCCAGCGTCTACGGCATCCGCAAGTACCTGGGCAGCGGCCTGGTGGCGGGGATCGGCAAGGTTTACGCGAACAAGATCGTGGACGCCTTCGGCACGGACACCTTCCGCGTCCTGAGCGAGGAGTCGGGCCGGCTGCGGGATGTGCCGGGCATCGGGCAGAAGCGGGCCGGGGCCATCAAGAAAGCGTGGGATGGCAAGCGGACGGAGCGGGAGCTCTACATTTTTCTGCAGACCTACGGAGTGACGCCCAGCCAGTGCGTCAAGCTGGTCGACCGGTACGGCGTGCAGGCCAAGACGATCCTGATGACCGAGCCTTACCGCGTGGCGCGGGAAATCGACGGTATCGGCTTCAAGACCGCCGACCGCATCGCGATCAACCTGGGGTTTGCCAACGACGCCGCTCCGCGCCTGGACGCCGGCCTGATCTACTCCCTGGAAATCCTGCAGGAGGAGGGGCACACCGCCTACGGCGAGGCGGATCTGCGCGATTTTGCGGCCGAACTCCTTGAAACGCAGGCCAGTTTGGTCGCAGCCCGCCTCGAGGCACTCATCGCCGGGCACCAGGTGGTGCGGCACTGGCCGGCGGGCGTCGCCGCGCCCTTGCCGGGCTCCGGCCGCCTGCAATTGCCGCCCAACGACCGCGCGGAGCACAAGATCGCCGCCGCTGTGGGCCGCCTGCGGCGCACGGCGAGCGGCCTGCCGCCGATCAAGGTGGCGGCCGCGGTCGAATGGGCCGAAAAAAAGGCCGGGTTTGCCTTTCACGCGCTGCAGCGCTCCGCCGTGACCCAGGCCCTGGCCCACAAGCTGACGATTCTCACCGGCGGCCCGGGCACGGGCAAGACAACCTGCCTGCGGGCCCTCGTGGAGGTGCTGAAGGCGAAGAAGGTCCGCGTGCACTTGGCCGCGCCCACCGGGCGGGCCGCGCAGCGGCTGGCCGAAACGACGGGCGGCTATGCCTCCACGATCCACCGGCTGCTGAAGTACGACGCCGGCAAGGGCGGCTTCACGGCCAACGAGGGTCATCCCCTGGCGACGGATTTCCTGATCGTGGACGAGGCCTCGATGCTCGACGTCCGACTGGCGGCCGCCCTGATGCAGGCTGTCCCCACGCGCGCCCACCTCCTGCTGGTCGGCGACACCGACCAATTGCCGAGCGTGGGGCCGGGCAATGTGCTGAAGGACCTGATCGCGACCGCGGCGGGCCCGATCACGCGGCTCGACGTCATCTATCGCCAGCAGGGCCAGAGCCTGATCGTGAGCACCGCGCACGCGATCAACGGCGGCGAGACCCGGCTGCCGCCGGTGGTGAACGAGGTCGCCGCCCTGCCGCCGGACTGCGATCTGGGATTTGTGACGGCCGATTCGACCGAGGACTGCGTCCGCAAGGTCATCCAGCTTTGCACCGAGTACATTCCGCGGCACTTCCCGCGGGTGCACCCGGTGCACGATGTGCAGGTCCTGGCGCCGATGCACAAGGGCGTGGCCGGGGTCGGCAACTTCAACGCCCAGCTGCAGGGCGCGCTGAACGGCCGGGCCACCGGGCTGCGCGCGGCCGCCGGGGAGTTCCGGCCGGGCGACAAGATCATCCAGCTGCGCAACAACTACGACAAGAACCTCTTCAACGGCGACATCGGCCGGATCACGGAGGTCGATGGCACCGCCGGGACGCTGCGGGCCGATTTTGATGGTGCGGTCCATTCGTTCACGCGGGGCGAGATGAGCGAACTGGCGCTCGCCTACGCCATCAGCATCCACAAGTCCCAGGGCAGCGAGTACCCGATCGTGATCGTGCCGCTGCTCAAGGCGCATTTCATGATGCTGCAGCGCAATCTCCTCTACACTGCGATCACCCGCGGGCGGCGGAAGGTTTTTCTAGTCGGCGAAACGGCGGCCTACGCGATGGCTGTCCGCAACAGCGAGGCGAAGCAGCGGGTCACGCACCTGCGGGAGAAGGTTGCGCGTTTGGATGAACGAGGCGTTTGAGTTCGACTCGACGACGGTTCGCGGATCAATACTCGAGATGCACGCGGACGCCGAAAATCGAGACGGGCCCGCGGTCGGCGTTGTATCCCGGATGCAAAACGAATTGATAGTCGCCGGTAACGGTTATCCATCCTGCCGGCCGCCACGCATAGTAAGTCTCGGCGACGTCTTCGGAGCTGTAGTTCAAACGTCCGTCTCCGACGATGAATCCGTATCCGCCGGCCGCCAGGTAGCGGCGGTGCAGATCGGATAGGCCATCGACCACCGCCGCCACGCCCAGGGTGTCCTTGGCGCGATTCCATGAGCTCCCGTTCCAGCTCAGTCCGGCGGAGGCGGCCCGGTCGACCTCCGTGAATGCCCAGCTTTCGGACCGCCCATCGTTCCAGCCCAGGCGGGCAAATGCGCCCAGCGCGCTCGTGAGTTCTTGATCCCAGCTCAGGCCCGCGCCCGCCTTGGAGCGGGTGCTGCGAGTCGAGATTACATTCGGATTGGTCTCCTGCAGGGCTTCGGCGTACCCGCCCATGTCCGCGCGGTTCCAATAGAGCATCGGGCGGATGGCCCCGGGGTGGCCGCCCGCGGTGTAGCGGCGTTCCCATTCCAGCACCTGGCCGTAGGCCTGGTCGACATGAGGATCGAGCGCCGGTCCATTGGCTTCCACCGGCTCCATCAGGATGCCGTAGCGGAGAGTCCACTGCGGCGTATTCCACTCCACGCCCGCTCCGCCCGTATAGCCCTTCGCATTGGCCGGGTAGTCCCAGGCCGTATCATCCATCAGGGACCAGTTCAGAAATTGAGTGCGGGGATCGTGGGCATACGCATTGCCATCGAAGATGTCGGCGGCGGCGAACTTGCCGACGGTCACGGTGATCCGATTGACCGCTTGGCTTCCGGCGAGCTGATTTTGACCGTCCGCGATCGGCTCTTGTTCGCCCCCCAGACTGAAAGTCTGCCGCAGGAAGAATCGGGCGATCGAGTACTGGAACTTCGTGCCGCCGGCGTGGGTCGCCTCGCCATTCGGAAAAGCGGCAATGCCGGTGGTATTGCTGAGGCCATTTCCTTGGGTGAGCTCAGGATCGAAGTAGAAACCGGCTCCGGACCAGAGCGCCCGGCCCAGGAAGAGGGTGGCGGTGACGGTGTGCGCATCATCGCTGCCGCTATCCAAACTATTTTCCCCCGAATAGGCGGCGGCGAATCCGGGGTGCGCTTGAGCGATGTACGTGCTTTGCGCATGCACGGTCCAGTCCGCGTCGGTCGGGGCGGGCGGATCCGCGGACCGCAAAGTGGTCGCCGCTGTCAGCGCGCCAGCGCACCGGGCCAATCCGATCCAAACGGTGCGGCGGATTCGGCCGGGGCAAGGGCCGGAAAGAACCTGGGGTTGAGATGGACGCCGCATGTGGGTCCGGACTTAAATGGAGTCGATCGGGCCAGATCAATGCCATCCGTTCGGGCGCCGCATTTGATGCGCGAATTTTACACCGCAGTTGGCTAACGCGACCCGGTCCCATGTTCACCTGCTCCTGCCGCGCCCGGCTCGACGAACCGGCCAATCGAGGCAACGCCTGACCGATGAGTTCGCGGCCGCGACAGGGGTTGAGGACGTCTCAGCCGGGATTTCCTGAGCGGGTCGAAGTGGGCGGATTGAGCCTCAGGCCAGTAATCTTCAGCACCGAAGCATAGGGCCCGGGGGGTACTGCCGGGAGCGAAACCGTCAGGCCGGCGTCGGTTTGAACAAATGGGAGCGGGCCGGCGGCGCCCAGGAGGCTCACCGCGGTGATCGCGCCCGCCGCCCGGCCGAGCGCCCGGATCGTCGCCTCGGCGGCCGGCCACGGGCTGAGGATGATCGCATAGAGCGCATCGCCCTTCACGGTGAAGCGCACATTGAGGACGCCCGCAGGGCTGTCGCGGAATTGCGTCCAATTGTGGGTCCCGTAGATCGCCTCCCCATTGAGACTCAGCCATCGGCCGATGCCTAGCAACGTATCCTGCTGTTCCGGCGGAATCGTGCCGTCGGCGCGGGGCGAGAGATTGAGGGTGAAGTTGCCGTTCTTGCTCACCGTATCGACAAGTTTGGCAATGAGCGGACCCGGAGGGGAAACTCGCATGTCGCTCGTGTAGCCCCAGGTGGAGCCGATGGGCTCGTCGACATGCCACACCCCCGGGCGGATCCCGGAGGGCGAGCGCGCGCCGACTTTTTCGAAATCGATGATCGAACCGATTTGCTCGGTATTGCGGTTGCTCGGCGCATAGGCGGCTTTCTTCGTCGTGATCGACACCTCCTTGCCCCATTGCCTCGCCCGATTGTAGTAATAGGCGGCCACGCGCAGCTTCAGGGGATCAAGGTAGCGGATGTCCACGCCGTTGTCGAACCACAGCAGATCGGGCTGATACTTATCGACCAGTTCAGTGACACGATTGTACCAATCGACGAGGAATTTTTCGCAGGCCGCGTCGCTGCGGTCGGCCACGTGATAGAAATCGACCCATTTCGGGTCGTACAGGTCGGCGTGTTCCGCCTTGAGCCGGGCATCGAGTTCCGGCGCCGGGTTGATGAACTGGAAGTTTTCGATGCCATGATTTGAGACGCCAAACTTGAGACCCTGGGCGCGGACGGCCCGGGCGAGTTCGCCAATCAGATCGCGGTGCGGCCCCATCCGCATCGCGTTGTAGGGGGTGACGGCACTATCCCAGAGGGCAAATTCATCATGGTGTTGGGCGGTCGGAATGACGTAGCGGGCGCCCGAACGGCGGAAAAGTTCGGCCCACGCGTCCGGATCGAACTTTGCCGCCGTGAACAAGGGGATGAAGTCCTTGTACCCGAAGGTGTCCTGGGGCCCGAAGTGTTCGCGGTGCCACTCCCGGTCGGCGGCATACATGTGTTTTTCATACCACTCGTTATGGTGCGCCGGCACCGCATAAAGACCCCAGTGCATGAAAAGTCCGAACTTGGCGTCGATGAACCATTGGGGCACCGCATAATTTTCCTGGATCGACGCCCACGTGGGTTGAACGGGCCCAGGGGGGATCGGCGTGGAAATGCCCGCGACCGCTGCTTCGACCACCGCGAGGCGCGTTTCCGGCGCCATATCATAGTTGGTCGCGTTGCCGCCTTCGGCCATCGTGCCGGCCGGGGGCGGTTGGCCGTCGCCGCGGCGAACCGCCGACAGGGACAGCAGGAAAATGGCGGCCAGGCAATGGAAGCGGGTTTTCATCATGGGGGTCTCCCGAGACTAGACGATGGGCGGAAAAAATCGATCCGCGATCAGGGCGGCGAGACGTCCGGCGCGCCGCCCGCGTACCGGTAGTGAAACCAATCGACATCGACGTAGCCGGCATCGGCCCGGTCATTGTAGCTGTAAATGCCGATGCGATCGCCCCGATAGTGACCCCAGCTCAGTGGATAGGGCCGCCCGAATGGCTGAAAATTGATGCCGTCGGTGCTGTAGAAGAATTGACTGCGACCGTCCAAGCCCCACTCCGAACGCAGCCAGACCCGAGCGCCGGCGAGCGCTGGTCCGGGGATCCGATCGCGATGGTGGGTGAATTCGAGTGTGCGGACGGCCCCGGTTTGGCGGACCCCGCAGGTGCCGTCATCCGCCGAAAAATGGCACAAGCCGGCGACCTGGCCATCGGCCATTCCGCCGAGGTCCAGGGCGATCGTGACCACGTTCTGCGCGGTCCGCATCGAGCGCTGGGTCAGCGTATCGCCCGCCGCGAGGAGATCGTCCGCCCGCAGGGGCGGGAACGCGTGCAAACGCAGGAATCCCGGGCGTTCGGTGAGCGACCAGTGGTCCGGCCGCGGCTGGTAGTTCCACTCCCATTGCGGCGCCAGGCGTGGCTCGGAGAACTCATCGTCGGCCTGCGGAGATACCCGTGCCGGGCCGGACACCGGCATTGGGCCGGACCACACCATTTGCCCGATTCCGTCCGGGCCGAGGGAGCCGATGATGGGCCAGCCGCCGATCCAGGTCACCGGCAGCAGACTGGCACAGCGCCCTTCCCAGGCGCCGGTGCCGTGATGGGTGAAAAAATACCACTGCCCCTGCTCCGTCTGGACGATGCCCCCTTGGTTGGGCTCTCGGTCCGGCCGGTCGGCCTGATTGAGCTGCTTGGTTTCGGAATACGGTCCGAAAAGATTCGGGGAACGCTGCATCATCACATAGCGGCCCTGTCCGGGCTGTTGCTCGCTGAAGAGATGATAGTAAATGCCGCCGAACTTATAGAGCTTGTTGGCTTCGCGGCCGCGGCCTTCGGTAATCACCCGCCCGGTGTTGAACACGACTTCGCGGCCATCGCCCGTCAGCCGAAAGAGAAAGGTCTTGTAGCCCGCGCGAAAACAGGTCCCGACGAGATAGCCTTGTCCGTCGTCGTCCCAGAAGGGGCAGCAGTCATCCCAGCCCCGCTGCGCCAGCACGGGATGCAGGGGCTCCCACGGTCCCGCCGGATCCGCCGCCGTGGTCATGAAGTAACCCTCGTCGGGCGTGCCGAAATAGACCCAGAAACGGTGGGCATGATACCGAAGGGAGCCCGCCCACACCCCCCTTCCATAACGGTTCATTTTGGACCAATCGAGGTCAGGGCCAATCTGGTTCAGATCGCTGATCACATGGCCCAGAATCGTCCAATTCACCAAGTCCCGGGAATGCAGCACCACCATCCCGGGCGAGAACTGAAAGGTCGATGAGATGGCGTAGTAGTCGGAGCCGACCCGGATGCAATCGAGGTCGCTGTAGTCGGCCGGAAGCACCGGATTGAGGTAAGTGCCATTGCGTTGGTCCCCCCAGCGGTTCCACGTTCCCCAGGGAGGGGAGGCGTTTTCCTGGGCCCGCAGCGCGCCGACCAGGCCGAGCAGCAGGCCGCAGGTTCGAAGCAGCGGCGGAAGGGGACGGCGCATTCCTAAAGGCATAGGGGGCAGGCATCCGGGGTCAAATCTGTCTGTCCGGCAATTTGCCTCGCCCTTGTGCTTCCCTCCGGCGGCTCGCGGGATGAAATTGACTTCGGTTCGCCGAAGGGAAAATACCTTGGCCCCGCCGACTTCCCCTGCCGGCGGCGAATCGACGGTATCCTTACCCCCGCCTCCGCTGCCATGACTCCTTCTGCGCCGTTGACCTCCCTGGGCCGCCGTCTGGCGCGAGCGGTCGCCCCCTGGGTCGTCGCCCTCGCGGGAGCGGGTGGCGCCCGCGGCGCAGGCCTCCCGCTCATCTCCTTCGACCAGCCGGTCTCCACGCACGAGTGGACCCTCGCGGAAGTCAACCCCGCCCTACCGGCCGATTGGACCGGATATGACTTTCTTGTGGTGGAGCTTCGGGCGTCGTCCCCGCAGCGTTTCGAACTGGGGCTTAAAACCGCGCAGGGTCTGATTTCCAAACGGATCCACCCCTTCCCCGGAGTCTGGCTGCGCGCCTCGATTCCCCTGCGGTTTTACCGGCAGGGCCTGGGCGACGGCGTCGATCTGGCCGCGACCGTGAATCAACCGCGCAACTCTTATTGGATTAATATCGAGGCGGGCGGCCACGGGCCGACCGATGCGGTGCAAGGAATAAGCGTCGTCATGCGCTACCCGTCGGGCCATCCCACGCTCGAGATCCGCTCGGTGACGCTGGCCAAAACCGATCCGGGCGACGCGGTGCTGGACGGCAAGCCGCTGATCGACGAATTTGGCCAGTACATCCACGCCGAGTGGCCGGGCAAAGCCCATACCGAGCCGGAATTGAAAGCGGCCTGGGCGGCCGAACACGCCGCACTGGCGCCGGCCTTCGCCGCCGAGCGCGGACCCTACGGCGGATTTGCCGGCACGCACGCGACGGCGACGGGATTTTTCCGGGTCGAGAAGATCGACGGCCGGTGGTGGTTCGTGACCCCGGACGGCCAGCTGTTTTATTCGGTCGGCGCCAACGCGATGAGTCCGTATTCCGGCACGCGCACGGCGGGCCGAGAGGACCTTTTCGCTTGGATCCCGCCGCCACTGAAACTGCCGGCGGGTTTTCCCGTGCGCGGGGTGCCGCTGACGTCTTTCTATACCGCCAACCTCGTGCGGCGGTTCGGCAGCGATTGGCAGGCCCCTTGGGCTGAACTCACGGCGCGCCGGCTGGAGGCCTGGGGCATCAATACCGCCTACAGCACGCTGCTGAACGACTCGCTTCCCAACCCCGCATTGCGCCAGCCCTACGTGATGAGCCTCCGCGACCTGGGTCTGGGGCATACGATCATGGGCATGCCGGATGTGTACGCGGGCGATTTTTCCGCGCGCGTTGAGGCCGCCATTGCCCGTCAGTTGGGACCGCGCAAGGACGATCCCTGGATGGTCGGTTATTTCATCGGCAACGAGCCGCCGTGGCCGAACCGGGAAAGCCAGTTAGTGGATCTTTTCCTAGCCGGTCCCCCGTCGGAGACGCAGCGGCGCTTCCAGGCCGCCCTGACGGCCGGCGATACTCCGGCCACGCGCAAGCAGCTCGTCCTGGATGCCTTCGAGCACTACCTCGCGGTGATCGTGGCGGCCGGCAAGAAGGCGGATCCCCATCATCTCAATCTTGGGATCCGCTTCGGCGGCACGCCGACCGATGACATCATCAAGCTGGCGCGCGTCTTCGACGTCTACAGCCTGAACAAGTACCGCTACGCGGTGCCGGCCGAGTTGCTGGACAAGGTCTATGCGCTCACCGGCCGGCCGCTCCTCATCGGCGAATTCCATATCGGCGTCCCGGGCCGCGGCATGGCGCCCGGCTTGGTGCAGGCCGTCAGTCAGGAGGCGCGCGCCCTGGCCTATCGGTATTATGTGGAGCACGCGGCCGCGCACCCCGCGGTGATCGGCACGCATTGGTTCGAGTGGATCGACGAGCCGGTCAGCGGCCGGATGGACGGCGAAAATTACAATATCGGTTGGATCGATGTCACGGATCAGCCCTATCCCGAGCTCGTGGCCGCGGCCAAGCTCACCCACGCCCGGCTGCTCGAATTGCATTCCGGGAAGGCCGCCCCGACCGACCGCATGTCCCAGGCGTCCGATCTTGGCACGCCCGGCGATGCGGCCAAGCTGGGGATGCCGGCCATTCAATAGGCCGCCCGCCGCCGCCCTCTTTCCCTCCCCTATGAATTCCCGCCGTCTCCGTCTGGTCCTGCTCCTTCTGGCCGCCGCCCCTGCGTTCTTGCCCCCAGCCCGCGCCGCCGCCGGCGCGGTCACGGTGACGGAAGCCGATGAGATGATCCCCACCTACCTTTCGGGACCGCCCGACCCCGACCCGATCTTTGCCTTCGGCCGCGCATCCCAGGGCGCCGAGGGTCGGGTCTATCCCTATCCGCTCTACAACAACCTCACCAACCGCAAGAGCGATCAGACCTATCACCTGATCTACCTTGAAAACGAGTTCGTGAAGATCGGCATTCTGCCGGAGATCGGCGGCCGACTCTTCTCGGCGGTCGACAAGACGAACGGCTACGAATTCGTCTACCATCAGCATGTCATCAAGCCGGCGCTGATCGGCCTGATCGGGGCCTGGATCTCGGGCGGCATCGAGTGGAACATCCCGCACCACCACCGGGCCAGCACGTTCCTGCCGGTGCAGTCCCGCGTGGAGGCTAACGCCGACGGCAGCAAGACGGTCTGGGTCGGCGAACTCGAGGTGCGCCAGCGGATGCGCTGGGCCGTCGGCTACACCCTCCGGCCGGGCCGGTCCGATCTCGAATGCTCGGTGCGCATCCTCAACCGGACGCCGCTGGAGAACACGATGCTCTGCTTCGCGAACGTCGCAGTGAGCGCCAATGACCGCTACCAGATCATCTACCCGCCGAGCACCCAGTATGTGACCTTCCACGCCAAGGTGCAGTTCGACACCTGGCCGATCGCGACCGGCCCCTACGCGGAAGCGGATTTCGGCTCCGGCGTGGACGTCAGCTGGTACAAGAACCATGTCGCCGCGAACTCGATGTTCGCCTGGAACTACCAGGACGATTTCTTCGCGGGCTACGACCACGGCCGCGAGGCGGGCACGATGAGCATCGCCGACCACCATGTCGTGCCGGGCAAGAAATTCTGGACGTGGGGCAATGGCCCGCGCGGCCGGATGTGGGACCACATTTTGACCGACGACGACGGCCCGTACATCGAGCTGATGGTCGGCGCGTACTCGGACAATCAGCCGGACTACTCCTGGTTGCAGCCCTACGAGAGCAAGTCGTTCGAGATGCACTGGTATCCCTTCCGCGGCATCGGCGGGGTGAAGAACGCCAATCTCGAGGCGGGAGTGAATCTGGAGGTCGCCGGCGGGAAGGCGAAGTTTGGGTTTGTCGCCACGGCGGCCCATCCGGAAGCGATCGCGCGGTTGACGGTGAAGGATCAAGTCTTGTCCGAAGAGCGGATCGCGATCGATCCGGGCCATCCCTACACCCGGGAAGTGGCGCTGCCCGAGGGAACCGATGCCCACGATGTGCGCGCGGCGCTTTTCGCGGACGGCCGGGAGCTGGTGGCTTACGCTCCGATCCGCTTGACGCCGATGCCACGGCCGGCCGTGGTGACGCCGCCCCCACCGCCGGCGGAGGAGGCGAACGACGAGGAGCTTGATCTGGCCGGTCAGCGCATCGACCAATTCCACGACCCGGTGCGGCATGCGGCGGCTTATTGGGAGGAAGCGCTGCGGCGCGACTCGGGCGACGTCGGCGCGCACAGCGGATTGGGCCTGATCGATTTGCGGGCCGCCCGCTATCCCCAGGCGGAACAGCATTTCCGGCGGGCGATCGAGCGTCTCACCGCGAACTACACGACGCCCAAGAACGCAGAGCCGCTGTACTATCTGGGCGTGGCGCTCGCCGGACAGGACCGGCTGAGCGAGGCCTTTGACGCCTTCTATAAAGCGACCTGGAGCCAGGAGTGGCGCGGCCCGGCTTATTTCTCCCTGGCCGAAATCGCCACCCGCCGCAGCGATTGGGGCGGCGCCCTGGATTTGGTGAACCGGGCGCTGGACGCCAACGCGCTGAACCTGCGCGCGTATGGGCTCAAGGCGGCACTGTTGCGCCACCTCGGCCGCCCGGATGAGGCGCGGGCGGTGCTCGACTTTGCGACCTGGAAGACGGATCCCCTCGACGCGCGCCTGATGGCCGAGCGCTGGCTGATTGCCCGCGACGCCGAGTCCGGCGCCCCGCTGTTCGCGACCCTGAACCAAAATCCCGCCACCGCGCAGGAAGTGGCGGCGGAGTACGCCGACGAAGGCCTGTGGCAGGACGGCCGCGACGTTTTGGTGCAGGCGGCGGCCCAGGCGGGATCGGCGAAGACCTCGCCGCTCGTCTATTATTATCTGGGGGATTTCGCCGAGAAACTGGGGCGGACCGGGGCGGCGGCCGGCTACCGGAGCGCCGCCATCGGCGCGGCTCCGGATTACGTTTTTCCCTTCCAGTCGGAAATGATTCCGGTCCTGCGCCGGGCGATCGCCGCCAATCCGGCGGATGCCCGGGCGCCCTATTATTTGGGCAACCTGCTCTTCGATTGGCAGCCCGAGGAGGCGGTCAAACTTTGGGAGCGGGCCGCGGCGCTCGAGCCGTCGTTTGCCATCACTTGGCGCAATCTCGCCCAGGCCTACGCGCACGGGGTGGCGGGTGGTGATCGGACCCAGGCGATCGCCGACTTGGAGAAGGCGGTCGCGCTCAGCGACGCCTTTCCGGGGCACTTTTCCGAACTCGATACGCTGTATGCGGCCGCGGGCGAACCGGTGGCGAAACGCCTGGCGCTGCTGGAGCCGCACGCGGCGGCGATTCGGGACGCCGACGAGCCGCTGGCCCGGCTGATCCAGCTGGAGACGCTCGCCGGCAACGCGGACGAGGCAATCCGCCTGCTTTCGGGCCACACCTTCAACATTTGGGAGGGGGCCACGGCCTTCAATACGGGCGAATCCTGGATCGACGCCCATCTTGTGCGGGGCGTGCAGCGCCTCCACGGCGGCCGGCCGCAGGATGCGTTGGCCGATTTTGAGGCGGCGGCGGTGTTTCCCGACAATCTGCGCGCCGTGCCGGGCAGCGGCAATCGGACCGCCGAATTGGCCTACTGGCGCGGCGGCGCGGAGGAAGCGCTCGGGCACGCGGATCGGGCGCGCCAGGCCTGGACGGAGGCGGTCGCCATCCCGGCTGCCGCGCCCCGCGGACGCCCGGGATTTGGCCTGAATTCCGGCACCGCCCTTTCGCGCGCGGGCACCGAGCGCTATTATCAGACCCTCGCCCGCCAGAAGCTGGGCACGGCGGACCCGGAGGCCTTCCGCCAATTGATCGTTTTGGGGGCCACGGTGCTGCGGGCGCCGCCTGGCGGCGATCCGCCGGCCGCCGCCGATGCCCTGGCCCCGGCGCGGGCGCGCGCCGCCGCGGCCCACTACCTGACCGCGCTGGGCGACATGGGAACCGGTGCGGCCGAGCCGGCGCGGACGGAATTTGCGGCGGCCCGGCAAAACGATCCCGAAATGCTCGAGGCCCAGCTGGCCGCCGGCCAATGGTGAGATCGCGGTCGTCGAAACTTACCGCCCCCTCCCGGTCCCGATGAAACCGCTCCGCTTTGGTTTGCTCGTCTGGTTTTTGGCGGGGGTCGCCGGCTGGATCTCCCGCGCCGCGGCCAGCGATGCGCCGCCGGCCAAGATCAAGGTTCTGATCGTGGACGGCTACAGCAACCATGATTGGCAGCTCACCACCCGGCTGATCCGCGCGGTGATCGAGCCCACCGGGCTTTTTACCGTCGCTGTTTCGACCTCGCCGCCGAGCCAGACCGCTCCGGGTTGGGACCAATGGCGCCCGCGGTTCAAGGATTACGATGTCGTGATCCAGAACTACAATGACATCAACGGCGGCCCCTCTTGGCCGGGGGAGGTGCGCACTGCGTTCGAGGACTTCGTGCGCGGCGGCGGCGGGGTCTACATTTTTCATTCGGCCCAAAACGCTTTCGCCGACTGGCCAGCCTACAATGAAATCATCGGTCTCGGTTGGCGAAAGAAGGGTTACGGCACGGCGATCGCGGTCGGCGGCGACGGGCAACTCGTCATTTACCCTCCGGGCCAGGGCCGGAATACGAGCCATGCGCCCAACGGCGATGTGGTGGTGCACCTCTTCGGGAACCATCCGATTCACGACGGGCTGCCTAAGACCTGGAAGACCCCTCATCTCGAAGTCTACTATGATGCCCGCGGGCCCGCCAAGAATGTGCAGGTCTTGTCCTATGCCCGCGATCCGCGTTTCGGGGAAAACTGGCCGGTGGAGTGGACGGTCGATTACGGCCAGGGCCGGGCTTATATCGCCACCTTTGGCCACGTCTGGCGCGGCGACACCCAGCCGGAGAGCATGCGGTGCGCCGGCGTGCAGACGATGATCGTGCGGGCGCTGCAATGGCTCGCCAAGCGGCCGGTGACTTTTCCGGTGCCGGACGATTTTCCGACCGCCGAAAAGACGTCGATCCGTCCGGAATTCAATCTGGGGAACCCGGCTGTTCCCTAAAGCCCGGGGAGAGCGCCCCTCGTTTCGCCCGCATTTTAAAGCCATCCTCCGGTGCCCCATCTGTACTCCCGGCGAGAAATCCTCCTCCGTGGCGCGCAAGCGGCCGCCACCACCGCGGCCGCCCTGGCTTTCGCGCCGCGTTCGCGGGCGCAGACCGGCACGGCGGGCCCGCGCATTTTTGATGTCGGTGACTTCGGCGCGGCCGGAGATGGCGTCAATCCGGACACCGCGGCCATCCAGCGGGCCATCGACGCGGCCGGTGCGGCGGGCGGCGGCGCGCAGGTGCTGATCCGCGGCGGCAAACATTATCTCATCGGGCCGCTGCAACTGCGCGGCGGCATCGATTTTCACCTCGCGGACGACGCGGAGCTGCTCGTGGCCACCGACCCCAAAGTCTACGGCGCCGATCCGGCGGCCGGCGGCCGGCCGGGGCAACGGGCCGTCATCACCGCCCGGGAGGCCCATGGCCTGCGCATCACTGGGACGGGAACGATCAACGGCCGTTCTCCGGAGTTCATGGACCACTATGACGCAGCGGGCGAGTGGTGGCGGCCGAAGGGCTTTCGGCCGCGGCTGGTGGTGATGACCGGCTGCCGGGATCTGGAGGTGCGCGGCATCACGCTGCTCCACGCCCCGAGCTGGACTCTGCACCTGCTCGGCTGCGAGCACACGCTCGTCGATGGGATCAAGATCCGCAACCAGCTCGACGTGCCCAATTGCGACGGCATCGACCCCGATCACTGCCGCGATCTGGAGATCCGCAACTGCGACATCGCCTGCGGCGACGATGCGATCGTGATCAAGACGACCCGCCAAGGGGCCGCGTACGGCCCGTCGGCGAAGATCCGGGTGAGCGGTTGCATGATCGAGACCCAGGACTCGGGCGTCAAGATCGGCACGGAAACGACCCAGGACATCAGCGATGTCCGTTTTGAACGCTGCGAAATCAAAGCCGGCTGCCGGGGGCTCTGCATCCAGCTGCGGGACGAGGGCAATCTGTCGAACCTCGAATTCCGCGACATCAAGTTTGTCTCGCGCTACTTTTCCGATCCCTGGTGGGGCCGGGGCGAGGCGATTTCGTTCACCGCCATTCCGCGTTCGGCGCAGACGAAAGTCGGCCGGCTGGAGGATGTGCGCGTGGTCAACGTGACGGGCCGGGCGGAGAACAGCATCCGGATCTGCGGCTCGGCGGCGTCCCGGGTGCGCAACGTGCGGCTGGAAAACGTCGCGGTGGAATTCGATCGCTGGACCAAATACCGTGGGGGATTCTGGGACAATCGGCCCACGTTGGTCGGCCCGGGCCTGGAGGAGCACGTCTGCCCGGCGTTTGCCATTCAACACGCGGACCAGGTCACGCTCGAAAACTGCCGGGCGACTTGGGGCCTGAACCGGGCGGACTATTTTACCAACGCTTTGGAGGCGGTGGACGTCACCGGGCTGACCTATCCCGGCTTTGTCGGCGAAGCGGCTCACCCCGAACGGGATCCGGCGATCGCGATCCGGTGAAGGAAGGAGGGGGCGCGGGAGGACCAACTGGCGCCTCGCCTCCCGATCGCGGCACGTTAGCCTGCCGGACTCGTGATCTTCCGGCGCGCTTTATTTCTCGTTTTGACTGGTCTGGCGCTGAGTGCGGGCGGCTGCGGCCGCCGCGAATCCCCCGCCGCGGCCGGCGTTGCCACCCAGACGCTGCTGATCGGAAATTACGCCGAGCCGGCCGATCTCGACCCCCAGATCCAGTACACATTCACAGACGCCAACATCTCCTACGCGCTGTTTGAGGGTTTGACCGCCATCGACGAAAGGACGGCGCTGCCCGTGCCGGCGCTGGCGGAACGGTGGGACGTCTCGCCGGACGGACTCGTCTACACGTTCCATTTGCGCCCGACCGGCCGGTGGTCCAACGGGGACCCGGTCACAGCCGCCGACTTCGCCTTCTCCTTTCGGCGGATCCTGCGGCCGGCGCTGGGGGTGCAGTACTCGTACATGCTCTGGCCGATCAAGAATGCGCGGCCCTTCAACGCGGGCAAGCTGACCGACTTTTCCCAGGTGGGCGTGGCCGCGGTCGACGACTACACGCTGCGCATCACGCTGGAAAAGCCGACGCCCTACCTGCCGGCGCTCGCGGCGCACAACACCTGGATGCCCGTCCCGCGCGCGACGATTGAAAAGTTCGGCCGCGATGACGAGCGGGCGACGCGGTGGACGCGGGAGGGGAACATCGTCGGCAACGGGCCGTTTGTTTTGAAGCAGTGGACCCCAAACGATCGCATCGTGGTGGAGAAGAACCCGCTCTATTGGGACGCGGCGCACGTACGGCTGCAGCGCATCGTCTTCTTCCCGATTGAGAATGCCGAGACCGAGGAACTCGACTTTCGGGCGGGGCAGCTGCACGCCACGTATTATGTGCCGATCGCGAAGGTGCCGGTCTATCGCGAGCACGACCCGGACAAGCTGCGGGCTGATCCTTGGTTGGCGTCGGTCTATCTGGCGTTCAACACCACGCGGCCCCCGCTGAACAACGTTAAGGTGCGCCGGGCGCTGACCTTGGGCATGGACCGGGATGCGATCGTGCGCGACGTGCTGGCGGGCACGCGGACGCCGGCCCGGAGTCTGACCCCGCCGAACTGCGCTGGGTTTACCGCCCGGGCCCAGGTGGCGGACGATTTTGCCGCCGCGCGGCAATTGTTGGTCGCGGCGGGTTATCCCGGGGGTCGCGGCCTGCCGGTCTTCGAGATCCAGGTGAATACGGACAGCCTCAGCACGAAGACGACGGAGGCGATCCAGGCCATGTGGCTGCGGGAACTGGGCGTGCACGCCACCATCACTCCGATCGAGACCAAGACGCTCTATCAAAATCAGCAGTTGCTGAACTACACGATCGGGTACTCCGGCTGGGTGGGGGACTACGCGGATCCCTCCACGTTTCTCAATCAGTACCTGACCGGCGGGGGAAACAATTGGACGGGATGGGGCAACCCGGAGTTTGACCGAATGATCGCCGCGGCGGAGAACACCGGCGATAACGCGCGGCGCTACGAATGCTTCCAGAAGGCCGAGGCCATTCTGCAGGCGGACGCGCCGGTCGCCCCGATCTATTTCGACACGCGGGTGTATTTGATCGCTCCAGCGCTTCATGGCTGGGAGCCGTCGCTGATCGGCTCGCATCAGTATAAGAAGATGTGGCTGGAAAATTGAGGCCCCCGCCGGTCGCGGGCCAAGGCGGCCGGGATCGACATCGCCGGGTCGGGCCGCCAGAGTTACCGGCGATGAAACTGGAGTGGCGCTTTGCCTCCTCGATTCGGGCAGGGCCGCTCTTAGTGGCCCTGGGCGTTGTTTGTCGGCTCGCCGCCGACACCGCGCCACCGCTGTTCAGCGAGGACTTTGAGTCGGGGCGGCTGGATCCCGCGGTGTGGTCCGCGCAGGTGACCGGCGGCAACACGGTCGTCGTTCAATCGCAGAACGCGGCTCATGGCCGCTATGCGGTGCGGATGCGCTGCCCCGCGCCCAGCGAGAAGACGTGGGCGTTCATTAGCGCGGGGCACCTCCCGGCGGCCTTGCGCGAGCATCATTTTGGCCGCGCGTACGTGCTGATCACGCCCAAGCCGCCCGCGCGCCATACCATTCTGCTGATGGCCGGCACCCCAGAATTCCCTTTCAACCGGTTTCAGGAGGTCGCCACCGCCAATGGCCGGGTCCAGGTGACCTACGTCGACCTGCACCCGCAGGGCAACAACGAGGACTATCACTCAAGCGGCGTGATGCCCGCCGGCCGCTGGTTCTGCTTGGAATGGGAATTCAACGATCATCCCAATATCGCGGCGGTCTGGATCGACGGCCAGCCCGTCATAACCACGGGTTTTGTTTCCCGGGTCACCCATGGGCACACTGACTTGGTGGGCGGGTTCACCGACTTTGCCTTTGGGTTCCGCCTCTGGGGCCACGCCCCCGAGGCCTTCGACGTCTACTACGACGACATCGCCCTCGATGGGGGGCGGATCGGGCCCCTGGCCGGAGTCTTGCCAAGTCCCCGGCTTTGATTCGAGGATGTCGCGGGTTCGGTCCCTGCCATCCGATGCTCTCGATCGTCCAAATTTCCGAATGGCCGGCCGCGGCGGCCGAGGATCTTGCTATTTCTGGACCGGCCCGAGTGGAAGTACGACCCGGCCGTACAGCTCGTTCAGTACCTGGGCGAAGCCTGCATACATGGCGGCCAGGCCGCAGACGATCCCCTCGAAACCGGCGAGCTTGGTGATCGCCGGATTGCCGGTTTGATGACCCAGCGCCAGCAGAAAAAACAGAATCGTCAGCGTGGCAAAGATGAACTGAAGCGCGCGGTTCAGCCGGAGGGTGCCGAAAAAGAGCACGCCGGTGAAGACGCCCCAGATGCAGAGGAACGCGACCATGCCCGCATCGGTCGTGGCGGCGACGCCGGCGATCAATTTGGGGAGCACGACCAAGGCGACGAGCGTCAGCCAGAAAAACCCGTAGGAAGTGAAGGCGACGGCGCCGAACGTGTTGTTCTTCTTCCATTCCAAAACGCCGGCGATCACTTGGGCCATGCCGCCGTAAAATATGCCCATGCCCAGAATCATGCTGCCCAGCTCGATAAAGCCGGCATTGTGCAGGTTCAGCAGCACGGTGGTCATGCCGAACGCCAGGAGGCCCAGGGGGGCGGGGTTGGCGGTGGTATCTTTGATCTCGGTTTTAACGATGTCAGCCATGGGATGAAGGGGGAGCGACGCTCCAGAGCTTGAGGGGTTATCTGCGGAATCCGGCAGCCAAGACGGCCGGCGGGGGTGACACTGGCAACCAAATGATTCCGGCAAACAGCGGAAAAAGACGCAAGGGCAATTGCGGCGCCATCAACGCCGAAAATGGCCCCGCCGGCCACGGTTTACGGTTCGGTGTCGATCAGCACCGTCGCCGGGCGGGCGTCCGGCTTGACGACCGTGGTCTGTACGTCCGCCAGCGTCAGGCCGCGGACATGCCGCGCGTAGATGCCATAGGCGGGCATCACCTTGCCAAACATATTGTATTCGGGATAGGTCGCCTCGTTCTCGGCCAGTTGGACTTTGGCCTCCTCCGCAGTCCCGCCCCCGGCCAGTTCAATTCGGATGTTTTCCAGGGTCACGGATTCCACCGGGTGTCCCGGGATGCCGTTGATCAGCATCCCGATTTGGCGGGCCCCGGTGACCCGCAGGTTCTGGATCGTGATGTCGCGCAGGATTCCCGGCGGCCGGGCCCGGTCGCCCGTCCGAAACGTCCGCAGGCGCGCTCCCAGCCGGATGCTGATGGGCACGGTGACCCCGTCCATCGTGACATCGCTGATCTTCACATCCTGCAGATGGGATCCGTCCACCGAATAAAGCGCGATACCGCTCATCCGCGTGTCCACGATCTGGCAGCGGCTGATTGCGATGTGCTCGAAGTCGCCCAACGACTCGGTGCCGAGCTTGATCGCGTTGCATTTGGTCGAAAGTCGGCAGCCACTCGCGACGATATTGCGGCAGGGCAGGATGCTCGTGGCCTTCAGGCACAGGGCGTCGTCGCCGCTGTCGATGTCGCAATCCCGCACGCTCACATTCTCGCAGGAGTCCAGATCGATTCCATCGTTGTTGGCCAGCCCGGTCGTGCGGGTGCGGATCGTGACCCGTTCGACGATCAGATTGCGGGACTGGAAGAAATTGAGCGTCCAGGCCCCGGGATTGGTCAAATGCACGTCCCGGATGGTCACGTCGGTGCAATGCAGCCAGCGCATCAGAAACGGTCGAATCGTATAGGGTTTCTGGCCGGCCTTGAGCGCCGGACCCTGGCCGTCGACGGTGCCCGCCCCTTCGATCCCCACGTGGTGGGCTTGGTTGGCCACGATCAGGGCCTCGCCCCGGCGCACGTTAACTCCGTCGATGAACGGGTCGACGTTGCGGTAGTCGCTGGCGTGCGAGCTGCCGAGGATGACAGTCTGCGCATCCAGCCGGAGCGTGACATTGTCCTTGAGCTCGATTGTGCCGATGAGAAAGCGGCCGGCGGGAAAAGCGACGAAGCCGCCGCCTTCGGCGTGACAGGTGTCGATGGCCTTTTGAATGGCAGCCGTGTTCAGCACGAGCCCATCGCCGGTCGCGCCGAATTGGGCGACGTTGACGACCGTATCGCGCGCGGCGATCGCAGGGGGAAGGAGGGAGAGGAGCAGGAGCGGAGGCAGAATGCGCAGCATGGGGAAAGGATGGGGTGCCGGCCATCCATCGGCCGGGGTGACGGGGAGAGCGATGTTCGCGGAACGGCCGGCCGCGGTCAACCGCCGTGCCACCGTCAGGGAGTGCGGTTTTGGCCGGGGAGCGGCCGTTGTCGCGTCAGCGGGTCGTGAATCGAGTGAGCGCTTCGTCGAGCGCCGCGGCCGTCACGGGCTTGGTCAGATGAGCCATGAAACCCGCCCCTTTGCTCCGCGCAATATCGGCTTGCGTGCCGTAGCCGCTGAGGGCGATGCCGTTGCAAGCTCCCAGCGATCCTTTCTGCCCTAACCACGATGAACCGGAAGGGTCAGGCGAGGTGGACACGGCCCCGACCATTGAGGAAAATTTTGCGGAGGGAAAGTAAAAGGTGCATCGGCCTCAGGATGGACTCCTGGAGCGCCAGTTCCTGCCATTTCGTTTAGATCGGACGTTAGTAGCGCCTCGGCAAGACCACGCGGAACGAAGTGCCATTCTCCGGAGAGCTCGCCATTTCCAGGCTCGCGTCGAGCAATTCACAAAGACGTTTCACGATCGAGAGGCCGACCCCTTCGCCGGCCTGTTGATGGGGCGGACGGAGGGCGGTCGCGCCTCCGGCGGCCGGATTCAGCACGCGCGAGATGTCCCCGGTGATTGCGGCCGCATTTTCATCCGACTCTCGGGCGCTTGCCGTAGCCTCCTTCAATCCGATGACCATCGGCGCGGCCGGTCCGGCCAGCATGCCCGGCCCCGTGTCCTTCACCAGGAACCACCAATTATCGTCTGCGACCCCCACGCTCATGGTCACTCCGCCCTGCACCGTGTATTTGAGCGCGTTCAGGAGCAGATTTTGGAACAGGCGCCGCACCTTCCCGGGATCGCCGCTGACCGAGAGTGTGCTTGGTCCTGCGATCTCCAAAAACAAGCCTTTTTCATGGGCGACCCGTCGATTTGCATTGCCCAAGTCGATCACCAGCGCGGCGGCGTCGAACTCACTGATCTGCCGGATTTCCCGGCCGGCCTCCAAGCGCGCCAGCTCCATCAGATCTTTGAGCATGGCGGAGACTGACTGCACCCCATCTTCCACCAGCTTCGCAAAATCCGCGCGCTCCGACTCCGCGATGTCGGGTGCGGCGAGTACTTTTGCCGCTAAGGACACGCCAAAAACATTTCCATTGAGGTCATGGACGGCCTGGTGGATCAGTGCGGCGCGCCGGCGCTCGACCTCATTGATGTTTGCCAGCGCGCCCTCCAGATCGCTTAACCGCCCCGCGGCCTCCGCTTGCTGCATCCGCTCGTATTGGGCCGTGCTTTCGCTGATCGCCTCGTTGACGAGGGTGATCATCTGGTGATTCGCTTCCACCAGAGTCTCGCGTTCGAATTCCGGATGGGCGGCCGCAAACGATTCCACAACTTGAAAAATGCAGAGTTGGAGATGCCCCCATTCGTGCATGAGTTCCTGCAACCGATAGCCCTGTTGCCAGCGGTGCAGGCCGTGCTTCACTTCCTCGCGTTTGGTCACGGAGTCCGCCACCTTGTCGGCCGCGCCACCGGGGCGAGCCCGAAGCTTCCGCTCAAACGCATCGAGCACTTGGGGAATATGATCGTTGAATTGCCCGCGCGTTAGCGCGCGCACCGTCGTTTGCTTGGGATCGTTGTCGGCCGCTGTCCGCCAAGCCCATAACATCGCTTCGCGCTGAGTGCCCAGAAAATCACTGAGGGCGTTGAGCTGGTCACTCTTAGTTAGCGTCATGGGCTCGGGCACCCTAGTCTGGGCCAAGCAAAACGCGAGCGGATAGGGGGTATTGCCCGCAGGAACCGGAGGAATTTGAAAGGCGACGACCAGGGCCAATCCCCGGTGGTTGCGGCGGCTCCGGGTTATTTTTTTTCTGCGTTCACCGGCCGATTGTTCAACGGCTTCTGGGGGGCGGGGGAGGGGGGCGGATTCGGTGACCGCGCGTTGCGCCGCCTCACCCCACGGCGTTGATGCCCCCGGTTTTAGCGGCCTGTTTCACGAGGCGCATTGCGACGTCGAGCTTCAGGTCCTCGAGCTTCTTGAAGTTGATGCAACTGCGGCCGGTCTTCACCTGGCCGAGCTTCGCGGCATTCCGCTCGACGAGGTAGCCGTCCTTGTCGCCGACACAGATGTGGAGGCTGTAGTCGTTTTTCCCGGGGCACAGTCCGATCAGGAACCAGTCGCCTTCGCGACCGCTGGCAGATTTATAGCGATACTTCCCATAGCCGATGATGGGCGATGATCCCATGCCGGACATCACGGCCGGCGCGAGCTTTGGCGCGGCTTTGCGGATTGCCTGATGCAGGGTCGTAACCGTGTCGCGGCGATCGGCGGGGAGGGCGGCGAGGAATTCGTCGAGGGTGGGGAGTGTTTTGGGCATGCGGCGAGTCCATGCGCCCGAGGCCCAGCGATAAACATAATTCGGCCGCGCGCGAGTTGGGAAACGATCGCCCAGGAGGAATTTGTGAACCCCGATGACAATCGGACTTTTAGCCAACCTACGTCCCCAATCTTTGGTGTAGGCCCCAACCTACCCGTGGGTTCGTCGCGGGTGAAATGGCGGAGAGGGAGGGATTCGAACCCTTCTGCCGCCTCGAAGCTAAGTCGCCAGACAACGCGGACTTAGTTGAGGATTAATGTTTTATAACCGGAAAAGAGAAGCAGGGAAACGCGATGGGGTGAAGGGAAAAGCAACGTTTCTGGCAACCTTATGGCAACCCTTCGCTCTTGCGTGGTCACGGCGCACTCGGGTTTACAACCGCGGATCGACCGGTTCGCTCTCCAGCGCCAGCACGCCGAAAACGCATTCGTGCACGCGGCGCAGCGGCTCACGACGGACGAATCTTTCGAGGCCCTCGACTCCGAGCGCAAACTCACGGAGAGCCAGTGAGCGCTTTGTTTGGAGTCCGCGGGCGCGCAGACGTTCGAGATTCTCGGGCATTAAATACTCGGGGCCGTAGATGATGCGCAGATACTCGGGGCCGCGGCACTTCACGGCGGGTTGAAGCAGCCCGCGACGCCCAAGCGCAACAAAATCCAGCGGCTTTACGACCATGCCTTCGCCACCGCTGTCGGTCAGCTCCTCCCACCACTGAATGCCGGCTGCGACACTGGCGGTGTCCGCCAGATCGATGATTCGATTCCGTGTCGCGATGAGCATCCCGTCTGCGAGTTTGGCGAGGGTTTGCATGTGCCAGTCGTGCGGCTTCTCGATGTGAAGCTGGCCTTCCGATGCAAGAAGGTGAAATGGTGCGAGCTTGAGGTCGTCGATCGATTTTACCGGCCAGCAATACTGCCGATATGAGGTCACATACGCCGATGCCATTTTCCGGCGACCGGCAGTCCGTTGTTCCAGTTCTTGGACTTCAAGGCCACGCTGTTTTGCCTGGCTGAGCAGATGGAGGGCTTCGCCGAGCATCGCGTCCGCTGCCGTACCCACAGGCGCATATTGTTCCTGCAATAATGCCTGCGCCTTTGCGGACCACGGCATCAGTTCGCAATCGAGGGAGAGCCAGTCGGTCTTGAACTCATCCCACATGCCTGCCGCACTTGCCGAATCGCTCACGCGCGAGAGGAAGGCGCGCTCCAAGGTGTTGTCGTCGAAAAATCGACGACCGGTGCGGGTGTAGCAGATTCCGATTTCATCGGCCACGACGCCGAAGCGCTTTTGGGCTACGTTGGCGTCGCGGCAAATGATGACGACCGCACGAGAACCCATGTGCTTCTCCTCGCAGATTACCCGCTCAACACCCTCTTTGCGGTAGTAGGCGAAAGCCTCGGTCGGATGCTCCAAGAGTCCCGGTTGTTTGGTCGTCTCGCTCGGGGACATCGTCGGAGGAAGGTAGATAAGCCACTTTGGGTTCGCCGCAAACCGGCTCATGACCTCCAGCGCTGCAATCGCGTTTTCCTCGCGAATCGTGACGCTGTGATGCAGCCGCGTGGCGATGATCCGCTTTCCGGCGACGTCGGCCAGATCGAGCAGGTCGTCGTGCTGCTGCTGTGCGTCCAGCCCCGCCACCGGGACCCGGTGATTGGAAATGGGACGTATCGGCTCCGCATATGTCCGGAGCGCAGGAACCGAAACGATCTCCTTCTCAGGGTAGCGCAATGCCGTGATCTGGCCGCCAAACACGCAACCAGTGTCGATATTGAGCGTGCGGTTTAGCCACTCGGGTTGAGGCACGGGGGTATGCCCGTAAACGACCATTGCGTGACCCCGATACTCAGCAGCCCAATTATAGCGAACCGGGAGCCCAAACTCGTCAGTTTCGCCGGTTGTTTCACCAAAGAGGGCAAAATCGCGGACTGCCGCGGACCCACGACCCTGCATCGATTCTTTCATCCCGGCGTGCGCGACGACGAGCCGGCCCTCGTCGAGCAGGTAATGGCTTACCAGACCGTCAATGAAGTCGGCCACGCGCGTCCGGAAATCTTCCGGCTCGTTCGAAAGCTGCGCCAATGAATCTGCGAGGCCATGGGCAATCTGCACATCGCGACCATGCAATTTACGCATTAGTTTGATGTCGTGATTGCCCGGCACGCAGAGAGCGGTGCCGTCAGCGACCGCGTTCATCACGAGCTTCAGAACCCGCGAAATCTTCGGACCGCGATCGACAAGGTCGCCGACAAACACGAGTTTGCGTCCGGTGGGGGCTGTCACCTTGAATGATGTCTCATCGATAGTGTAGCCCAGTCTTTTGAGCAGTTCCGCAAGTTCGTCGAAGCACCCATGCACATCGCCAACGATGTCGAATGGACCGTGCTCGCCTTTCAGATTGTTCCAGAGCGGCTGGCGCTCAATCGTGACTGACTCCACCTCTTCCGGTGAACGAAGAATGAAGACGTGCCGGAACCCCTCGCGTTCAAGGTTTCGCAATGATCGGTGCAACTGTTGTGTCTGCTGGCGCACGACATGCGGTCCGAAGTCGCGGTCGGCTCGCGACTTGTTCCGATCACGTGCGACATGCTCCGGGATGTTCAGTACAATTGCGACCGGCAGACAATGATACTCGCGCGCGAGCTGCACATAAGTCTTCCGCGATTCCGGCTGCACGTTTGTGGCGTCGATGACAGTCAGCTTGCCGGCCGCGAGCCGCTTGCTCGCGATGTATTGCAGCACGTCGAACGCATCCTTCGTCGCCGCCTGGCTGTTCTCATCGTCCGAAACGAGGCCGCGACAAAAGTCGGATGACAATACCTCGGTGGGCTTGAAGTGCTTCCGTGAAAACGTGCTCTTGCCGGAGCCGGAGACACCGACGAGCACCACAAGTGAAAGTTCCGGAATGGTGATATTCACTTGGAGAAGACGGCCATCTGGGTTGGCGGCCCAACGGCGGGGTCCTCGGGCCCCACGGGGAGGAAGCGGACGGTGTAGCTGAAGCGCTCCGCGATGCCGCGTGCCCACGCTGCGAACTCGACGCGCGTCCATTCGAAACGGTGGTCGCGATGCCGGAATTGTCCCGCGGCCAACGTCTCCCACTTCACATTGTATTCCCGATTTGGAGTGGTGAGCATGACAGTGGCGGGTTTGGCGAATTCAAAGAGCACACGCTCAAACGCCGTGAGCCGCGGCGGATCGAGATGCTCGATCACCTCCACTACCGCGGCGGCATCAAATCCGGAAAGCCGCTGATCGCGATACATCAGCGAGCCGTGAAGCAGCCGCAGCTTACCCTTTACCATCGCTGGCAGGCGATCGAGATTCAGATTTTCAGCAGCGCTCTCAAGTGCGCGATGGGAAACATCGAGGCCTAAGATTTGCGTGAATTGGCGCTCGTTCAACAGGAGTTTGAGCAAACGGCCCTCGCCGCAACCTAAGTCCAGCACCGTCTGGGCGCGGGACGCGATAATCGCATCGGAAACGGCTTTCAATCGCTGTTCATTCAGGCTGAGGGCGCGCTCGATGTCGGCCTCCTCCAGGGCGTGGGCTGTCGCGGCCCCGTCCGGATCGCTCTCATCGCTCAGTTGAGCGAGCGCGTCCGTGAAAAGGCTGCGCATGTGCTTTAAATAGCGCCGGGTGATCGTCTCCTTCTCCGGATGGGTCGCGAGCCAGCCCTCGCCATGCCGAAGAAGTTTTTCCACCTCGTCGTCGCCCACCCAGTAATGCTTGTCGTCGTCGAGCACGGGTAGGAGCACGTAGAGATGACTGAGGAGGGTGTGCAGTGCCACAGTCCCTTCCAGCTTAACCCGATGATAACGGCTTTCACCCCATTCCGGAAATTTCTGGTCGAGCGGCAATCGGGTGGCGGATACCGTATAGCCCAGCGGCTCAAAGAGTCGTCGAAGGAAAGCATCGCCACCGCGAGAGGGTACGACGGGTAGCTCGACCGCCAACGGAATCGGCTGGCGCGCCAGTTCCGGCCGTTCGGTGCTGGATCCCGACAGGGCGCTGCCAAACACGTCTGCCAGCGCGACGCTGAGAAACGAGGATGCCGCATAGGGACGGTCATTGACGTATTGATCCAGCAAGCCGCCGTTGCCACTGGGACCCCGTCTGCGTCTGACCAGCCCGATGGGATCGATTTCTACAAATAACGTGCAACTACAGCGAAGTTCAGTCGCTTCCGGATAAAAAACGCGGGCCGTTCCGAAGCTCAGATTGAACGACTGTAGCCGCCCTGGATTCTTCCGCAGAAGGTAGCCGAGGTCCGTAGCAGGCTGGTGGGTTGTCGTCAGCGTGAGCAACATGGACGGGATGTTCGTACAGTGAACAAGGTCAGCGACTGGCACGCTACCGTTTTTTTTCGGTCTGGTTGGCCAGGTCATTGGTGACGGCCGCCAATGCGGCCTCGCCGGTTACGTCATTGTCGCATCTTGCTTGGGTCGTCTGGGGCAGCAGGGAATGAAATTTGGAATTGGAACGTCGATGGAGGCCGGCAAGCTAACCGATCAGAACAGCAATGACTGATACTCAAATCCTCAGAATCGTTGCCCGCGGCGAAGACAGCCGGCATCAGTTTAAGGCCGATGCAACCAATGCGAAATCGGTGGGCGCGGAACTAGCGGCGTTTGCCAACGGGCTCGGTGGACTCCTCTTGATTGGGATATCCGACGACAGACAGATTCTCGGGCTGTCGGGCGCCGACGTGCGCCGGATCAATTCCTTGGTGGCAAGCGCGGCGTCGCAAAATGTTCGCCCGCCCGTCACCTTCACCTCTGAGAACGTCGATGTGTCGGGCAAAGTCATCATCGTGATTTCCGTTCCAGCCGGAACGGACAAGCCCTACTTCGACAGCGATGGGGTGATCTGGCAGAAGGCCGGCCCGGACAAGCGCCGGGTTCATTCCAAGGAGGAATTGCGCCGACTGTTTCAGGACTCCGATCTCTTGCAAGCGGATGCTGTGCCCATACCGGACACGGCCAAGGAGGAGATCGAGCTTCCCCAGTTGGCCGAACTGGCCCGCAGGCTTGAAGAAAAGGATCCTCGGACCGCTGCCGCCGGTTGGACTCAAATGAAGCGGATGGGACTTGTGCGGGAAGGTCTGTTGACCCTGGCGGGGCTCCTTCTCTTCGGAAAGCGCCCCCAGCGATTCAAGCCGCAATTCTCCCTCAAGGCGGTCTATTTTCGGGGGACGGACTCCTCATCAACGACCTATCTCGACAGCGAGGACTTTGAGGGACGGCTGCCCCAGCTATTCCAGGGCGCTTTTGCCTTTTTGCGCCGCAATCTTCGTAAGGTGCAAGCCGGTCAAAGCGTCAACACCGAGGGTCTTCTGGAAATCCCACAGGCCGTTTTTGAGGAGCTGCTGTGCAACGCGTTCCTGCATCGGGACTACTTGATTGACGCTCCGATCCGCGTTTTTCTGTTCGAGGACCGGGTGGAAATCATCAGCCCAGGTTTGTTGCCGGGTGGATTGACGGTTGAAAACATCCGGCAAGGCGCATCGGTCATCCGTAATCCCCTCCTGACCTCCTTTGCGACCAAGGGCCTGCTACCTTATCGGGGGATTGGCACAGGCATCGTCCGCGTCGTTCATGAATCTCCCGATGTTCAGTTCGTCAACGATACCGACGCTCTGCTTTTCCGCGCAGTCGTTCGTCGCCCAATTCCGGTCAGAGAAAATCCTCCGGGGGTCGTAGATAGGGTCGTAGAAAAGGTCGTAGATGGGGTCGTAGAAAAAGAAGGGGTTCTGTCCAAGACTCGCCGTCAAATCATCAAGGCTATTGCCGCAAATCCGCACGTCTCGGCCAAAGACCTGTCCTCGAAGATCGGCATTTCTTCCCGCAAGATCCAAGATCATCTTCGGCAATTGCGTGAACGCGGGATTCTTGTCCGCGAAGGCCCGGATCGTGGGGGCCTCTGGAAAATCGCGTCGCCTTGAAGGCGTGCATCTATGCGCCCGCCTTGATGAGGAACTTAGCCACGTTGCCAACACCGGTCGAATCTCCTGTTATTTTTCGGGACGCAATATGTCTTGCGATGAATCGCACGAGCCGAACAAACCCGAACAGAGCCGAACGCTGTTCGGGCAAATTCGGGTCTGTTCGGCCATCAGCGCGGGCAACCACCGAACATGCCCGAATTTTACCGAATATCCGCCGAATAAGCCCGAACAAAGCCGAATGGCTGCGACGACGACGAGAAATGTTGTGTCACCACAACGTTTCTCGTCGCGTCCAACAACAGTCCCCTCGGTATCCCTGCTAAACGGCGATGGGGAACGCAACGGCGCTTGTTCCGCCCTGGGGAAGAATGCCGAAGAATTGCTCGGCCTCCGCCGGACTTTTTAAATCGAGGTAGTGCTTGCGGATAATGCCCTCGGAATTGCCGGCTTGCAGCGCGGCCTCGCCGATGGACCGGAATTTTGCGACGAACATCGAAATGTAGCTGTGTCTCATGACGTCATGGGTGAGGCTGAATTTTTCCACCGCCTTCTCACGGACATGCTGGAGGTTGGCCGGAATGATCGGAAATTCCTTCAACGGGCAGGCCCGTAGCCATGCGGCGAGATTCGGCTGGATCGTGATGTTGCGCGGTTCGCGCACCTTCGAGACTTCGCTGTCGACGCGGATCACCCCGGCCTCGAGGTCGATGTGCTCCGGCCGGAGCCGGAGGATTTCGCCGGTGCGGAGGCAAGGCCGGATGCCCGCGAAAAGGCATAGGGCGAAGAATGGGACGGCGCTGGCGTGATGTTCCTCCACAAAGGCCATCATTTCCTTCGCCTGCGCAGCGGTGAGTGTCGCCGCGCCGCCGCGACGACGACGAATCCGGCGCGGCGGGATTTTGGCGAGAGGGTTGTCCGTGAGCCAATCGCGTTGCAAGGCGAACTTGAGGAAGGTGGACACGATGCCGCGCCGGTTATTGTAGGTCTTGAGCGCCGCCCGCCTGGCCTCGAAATACCCGATGAGTCGCGCGCCGGTAAGCTCGGCCACCGTGACTCCCGGGAAGTGCTTTTGCAGCCGATTGAGATCACGCTTCATGCGCACGAGGTAGGGCTCGGAAAGCATGTCCTGCTCCCGTTCGTGCTCTTTCATCGCGACGTAAACCGCGACCGCCTCGGTCAACAGTTTTTGGTTCACCGGCTCCCGATAGTTCGCGAGAGCGAAGTCGAGGTAGAAGGAAAGCGGACGGGGTTTACCAGCGAGGCGTCGAAACGCCGCCTCGGCCTCGCGCAACTCATCATCGGCGAGGAACGTGGTCGCGGAGCGCAAGCCGGACGTGGCCTGCATGACCTTCAATTCGAGGGTCGCCTTCTCGGCGGCGGCATCCTCCTTCGTTTTGAAGTTTTTACGGATGCGGACGCCGTGAAGCCACCCGGCGACCCGCCAGGAGATCACGCCGTTGCGGTTCAAGAACCGGCTGACAGCGAACGTATTTTCGTGGGACATGCTGAGGTTGCCACGTCAACTGGCAACCTCAGCTTCGGTTTTTCGGCTCTTGATCAAAGATTGGGGACATGGGGCTGGATAGGCCACCATGTCCCCGATGGAACTGCAACTAACGCTACCTGGATATCGCGTCATCCGGGTGGAGAGCAACATTTTGATGCGGGTCTACCTCGAGGTGCTGGATACACCGACGAGTTGCCCTTACTGCGCGGCCAGCAGGCTGCGCAGTAAGGGGAGATATGAACGGAGGGCACGGCATTTGGAATGCCTGGGCCATCACAGCGAAGTGATCATTAACTGCCGGCGCTTCCGGTGCTTAGATTGCGCGGTCAGTTTCGTGCAGCCCTTGCCTGGGATCTTGGCGGGGCGGCGCTCGACCGAGCCATTGCGGCAGACGATCTACGAGCGCCACCATGACGGGGTCCCGGCCTCGGTCCTGGCCTGGCGCGAGGATCTGGGCTCGGCCACGGTCGGTCGGATCTATGCCCAGTTTACCGAGAGGAAAGCGAAGGAGCGAATGAGCCTGGACTGTCCGCCGGTCCTGGGAATCGACGAACACACGCTGCACAAGGGCCAGCGCTTCGCGACGACCTTCTGCGATCTGAAGCGCCACCGGGTCTTCGACATCAGCCCCGGCCGCAGCGAGGCGGAGCTGGCCTCTTACCTGCGCACCTTACGCGGCCGGGAGAAAGTCCGCGTCGTCTGCATCGATCTGTCCAACTCGTATCGGGCCATGATCCGACGCTGGTTCCCCAACGCCCTGATCGTCGCGGACCGCTTCCATGCCGTCCGGCTCGCCGGGCTGCACCTGATGCGCGTAGCGCGGCAACTCTGCCCGGAACTGGGCTGGAAACGCGCTTGGCTCGGCGTCCTGCGCATGCGCCAGGATCGCCTCGACCTGGAGCAGCGCCTGCGACTCAAACGACTCTTCGAGCTGCATCCGCAGCTCGAAGGCGTCCACGCCATGAAGGAGCGGATCTGCGCTCTGCTCTGTTTGAAAAAGCTGCCCCTGCGGGCCTGCCGGCAGCGGATCCCCGAACTGCTCGGGGCCATCGCCACCCTCAAGCAGAGCGGCCTGGAGGCCGCTCTCACCCTCGCCAAGGCGCTCTCCGAATGGACCGAGGAGATCGTCCGCATGTGGCGCTTCACCCGCAACAACGGCATCACCGAGGGCTTCCACCGAAAAATGAAACTCATCCAACGACGGGCCTACGGCTTCCGTTCGTTTAACAATTACCGCTTACGCGTCATCGCTCAATGCGGTTAAACCATAACCAATAACAAAACTACGGCCCCGTCCCCAATCTTTGGTGTAGACCCGGTTTTTCCTCCTCAGAGGGGGAAATTGGCGGAGAGGGAGGGATTCGAACCCTTCAGCGCCTCGAAGCTAAGTCGCTTAATTCACGCGGACTTAGTTGATGGTTAATGATTTCTAACGAGAAGATGAGAGCAGGAAAATGCGGCGAGTTGAAGCTAAAAATAGGTTTTTTGGCAACCTTGGACAACCTGAATTGGGCACATCACCTCGCACGATGCTCTTGCCGCCCAATCTTCGCTATGCTATGCTAAATGGGTTTATCATAGAATCTCGTGCGGCCGTCATTCAGCCAAGGCGGAGCGAGATAAGGTAGGTGGAGACCCCATAGGTTGAGACCCCATTGTGTTTTACCATCCCTCGCGTTAGCGGAAAAATATTCCCAAGTGAAAATCCCCCCCCCCCCCCCCCCCCCCCCCTTTTTTTTTTAATTGTTCTATGCGTTAGTAAGTCGCGCTCCAAAACACACGGGCAGGGGCGCCCCGGGGGGGGGCCGCCGGGCCGGGGGTCGTGGGGACCGGCCAGGGACCTGGCCCCGGGCGGGCGGCGCAATTCGCGAATCTCGGACAAGACCCTATGG